>JGI24021J15306_10009467_pt1 | contig 12062 bp, 5 predicted proteins | sample Ectturendosymbi1_FD_15306 | JGI IMG/M metagenome (IMG submission 15306)
CATAATATTGCATGTTGTTCGATTATCCGAACAATTCACTTATCCGAACCACCCCTGGTTTTAATTAGTTCGGATAATCGGAGTTCTACTGTATTACGTTTTAGAAGATGCATACGTGCAATAGATCCGCAACCATATTCGGTACCAAGGTAGCCTAAATGGTTTCACGTACATGCATCTACACAAAAAGCGCCAAACTACGTCCATTTACGTAGTTCAAATAAATTCTGTGTGGTATCGTGGTTACCTTTCTTATTGCTAAGTGCATGGATTAACGTGTCGAGTCTCTAGACTCGTTTTCTGTAGTTTAGAGTGGTCGTAAATTGTTTTAGGCGGACGAAACGTTTTGAAACATGGTAGGGATGGGAAGGCAGCGTTGTGTAAAACCAGCAGATTCTCAACAAAAGGTCTGAGTGCTGTAAGCAGCTTATTGGAAGGGATTGGTATATAAGCCATTATTAGTTACACATTAAACGAATAACTAACCAGTCTCTACAAAAACGACGCAATCGAATCTATGAGTAATTTTGTAAGAGGAAATCGATTTCACGTAACTGCGTATGCATCCTCAGTCCTGAAATCGGCAAGCAATGCTTACACGTGAAATGCCACCACTGGGCTGCTACTCACTAGCACTACAAATTAATTAATTAATTCACTGGGGATTAGTTATATAATTTGTTGATTTAGGCCATAACGTCCAAACCACAAACGCTAGAAGGTCAATCAAGGGCTCTAAAGGCGCGGATTTTCGCCTTGATTTTTGTATTTTAAAGGAAACAAAAAATAGCCCTTTGGGGTTGGGGCCCAGGGCCCGATGACGCAAGCCAAAAAGCCTGAACTTACCCTATTATGACGTAGCCCACAACAAAAGTTCAAATCCAATACTTCTCAAATTTTTAAAATCGCAACTAGAAGCATTTCCGCATCTTTAAATGGTTTGAAGAGCTCTCTAGCTCTATCGGCTGGCGAATTATGGCTAGCAAAGTCCTTGACAATATATCGGCTTGTGCGGACCCCAAAGGCTTTGAGCGTGGAAACAATTTTGCAGATCAATCAAAAAGTGCTGAGACTCCATATACGTGCGCACGCTGCTCGTTTATTCTCAACTTACTCTTTGTTGTACAGAATGGTTCCTAGATTGGTGCAGCTTTTAAGCTTTGTTGATGTGAGTTGATAGCGATGGCATATTAATGATGCGGGAATCCTTTTGTATAAAATGGGGCGTACAAATATTATTTGTTTTGGGGGTTTTGCTTCCTTCGCTCTGTTTTTCATTTACTTATGCCTATACAGATCTTTGTCCCCTCGTTTTCTCCATCCAAGAGTATGGCAAGCTACAAGCACTTCTGAAGCAAGAACTGCTCATGACGAAAGTTTAACGACAGTATCTTTGAGAAGTAACGTGTCTCAGCGTCCTGAGCTGTTGCTTCAGGTAAAGCACACTGCAAAAGGCAATGTGTTTTTACCGCTTCATGAACCAAATGAAATACACCGGGCACCGCAAGACGTTACTGCGAATCAGGTTGGAGTACAACAGTTACGCAAAAGCAACCAAGCTGAAATACCTACCTCCATTGCTGCCACAAAAAACGTAATACCCTTTCAATATTGGGAAAGCGTAAAAGTAAACAAATCAAGCATGCCTGTTTTTGCCAAAAATTCCATGCCCAATCAGTTAAAAAGTAGCATGGCACTGTACAAGACAGGTAAGCAATCAAATGAACTACAGTCTTATTCTACACTCAGCAACATGAAAACGCAAACGTCTTTGCAAGATTTCAAAGCGAAATGGTTTGATGTGAAGCCGACAATCGTATCAGATAAGGCTGGCACTGTAAAAGAAAAAAGAACGAATGCATGGCCTTCTTTACTCGAAAATACTCTGTCAGATTTGGTGGCCGATGTACAAGAAGAACAAACAAGAGCAGTGCATCAGCAAAACAGTTCGACACATGCTAATCGCTTTTACTCCGTAAAAAATGATTCTTTTGCGTATGCATCAAATGGTAGGACCACGACACAAGATTCCTTGGAACCAAACAGAGTCCCGTCACCAGCGATGTCTAGCGTAGACGTTAAGAAAGCAGACAGTGCAACAGGATTAAAGAGCGTCAGCGGTATACTAAGGAAAAACAGCGTCAGGCAGTTTGCAACAGCACAACTGCCCGTTCCAGGAAACTCAGCGAGATTAAGCACGGACGTTGCGTCGGGTAAAAGTTCGAAAAAGACCATTCTAATGTGGAGTCATCCTTGGGATGCAGAGCCTGAAACTCCTCCTGAGGGTTCCGCGATTGGCAACTGCACAATCACGTACAACCGTGGGCTGTTGCCGAAGGCCGATGCTGTTGTATTCCCATACATGTCCGCACCTGTTTCCTGGAAACATTATAGGTAAACGTTGCTGTGCCTATGGCTATTTTGGTGACGTTTTCATTTTATTCTGCTTATTGTTTAATAAATTTCTCCGAAACACGACTTAATTTTTCGTTGATTAAATGTTTTATCTAATTACTCTCAAAGTGTTAGTTTCAGATATAAATAGCATTTTTCATAGGAAAAATGCCTACGCCAGTGTGTGCATTTAATCACTGAGTAAATGAATGGTGTTTTTATTCCCAAGGTTCAGTACTCGAGACGTTACTGGCCAACTTTCAGTCACATCCAGGTAAACAATAAAATGACCAAATGTGGGGTTCAGCGGTGCGAACGAAAGATTTCAAAACGTTGGTGAAGCGTGGCGTGTTCAATTTGCTCAGTGTTATCACCAGATCGTATTCGTTATAGAAAAGTTCCTGCCGCTCTTTCCCTCTTGGTATTGAAAAAAAACACGTGGATAGAAATTGATTACCAGTGAAATTCTGAATGTGATACACTTTGCTTTTAAAGACATTCTCGTCAAAGATTTGTGTGGTTCTCCGAAGAGTCACCCTGGGTTGTCAGGTGGTATTCGGGAAGACACCTCAAAGAATACGACAATGGATTTTTTAACTGGACAATGACTTACAGGAGAGACGCAGATATTTACAATCCATATAGTTCAATGCACGATCTTTACGAAATCTTGCCCAAAGGGAAACAAGTTGTCAAGAAAATTTTGGCTAAAAAGACTGGAATTGCGGTAGGCATGCGTTATCGTAATTAAATTGTTTAAATATTGTAATATTCAACGCAGAAAAAAATCATTACGAATAACTTTTTTCTTGACGCATCAGATATCTTTTTTCCGAACCGAATACTGATTGCAGCTTTTTGTTGGTTTTTCGAAATTGTCGAAAACAGCCTTTTCTTGGTTTTTCGAAATTGTCGAAAACAGCCTTTTCTTGGTTTTTCGAAATTGTAGCTTTTTGTTGGTTTTTCGCAATTTTCGAAATTTGTTGGTTTTTCGAAATTGTTTTTTCGAAATTGCACACAAGTTTCAATGGCGCAGCACAAGCCAATTTGCTGCAATGATTTGAAATTTGGCTTACAGTCTTTTTCAATTACTAATTTGCGAGTCAACTAAATATGCTTCACACGTTCTTCCGTAAACTAGCTTTTGAACTAGCATAGACCACTGTATGCCTGCAAAACCTACTGGAGTTTTTTACCTGTCAGACTGAGACTCAATGCTAGGAATTTCTAACTACACTAATCAGAGCTATCAAAATGAAACTCGCTAATTGTATCTACATTGCGAAAAATCATTCACATTTTGGCGTTTGGCTGCGGTTCCTAATAGGAAATGCGAACACGCAACGGAAAAAAGCTAAGTCCGCTCGGGCAACGGGCAAGCAACAATAGAGATTCCCCGCTCGACCAGCTTCACTCCACTGTTGCTTTTGTGTAGCTGCATTTTTGAAGTAGTACATCCCGTCTGTTCAATCTGGACGTGTGACGCGCTGCGCCGTCACAGGCGCCAAAGTAATTGAACATGCAGCAGGTAAGCTACAAATCGTCGAATTTTTTCATACTACATCACACTCATTTCCCTTGGGTAAACAAGAAAATTTTAAAATCATAAGTTGTCCAAAATGGATTCTCTTAAAACATGTCCGTCCGTATTCTTTATATTATAAATGTTGATGTTTGGCAAAGTTTATTCTTTGTTAAATTTGCACATCCGTACAAGCACCTATGCAAAAACAAACACCATTAGTTGAACAGTGAATTGTGAAATGAAAACAAAAGGCTCAGAAGCAGTGTTCAGTTTCTGAAACTATGGTTGGAAAGCTTTTCTGAAATAAGAAGCACAAGATCGAACTTGTTCCAGAAAATCAGCATTATTTTGATTTAAGTATCGCTTTGTGTTTGTGAAAATATTTTCAGGTTTGGTTGGTCAGCGAATGTTCTAGCAAACGAGGAGCTCTGCTTCGAATGAAGTACGTCGATGAAATGATGAGATTTATACCGAACATTAAAAGATACGGAAAGTGCTTCAAAAACGGTCATCAGTTAGCAGGCAACAAGATAAGGAGTTTTCTTGAAAGCCATAAGTTTTATTTGGCATTTGAAAACTCTCTGCATTGTAAAGACTACATCACAGAAAAATTCTTTGACAATGCACTTTTGCACAACGCTGTGCCAGTTGTTTGGGGGACAATGAAAAGTGATTACCTTCGCATAGCCCCTCCTCACTCTTTCATTCACGCCGAAGACTTCTCTTCTCCTGAGGAGCTAGCTAAATATCTTCTTTACCTTAACTCAAACGACACTGCATATCGGGAGTACTTCAAGTGGAGGGAAGATCCTGGGAGTAGCTGGGATGACTTGAGGCGTCAAGTTGAACAGAAATACCCCAGCATTAAAACTTCAAGCCACAGAACTTTTGGTTATGAACAACTTTGCCACAAATTGTTTACTGCCGAAGGACAGAAGATTATTCCATCTCTGCGTGAGGAAATATTCAAAACGGAGAGCAACGACTGCACCGAAATAGAAGGCGAAAACGATCCACTACAAGCAAACCCATTGCTCAAAACGAATATATTTGTAAAGGTACAAGAGATCAGAAACTTTTTGCAATATCTGCAAGAAAATTAACTTCTTGCTAAAGTTTGAAATGGGAGCTCTGACTCAAGAGTAAGTTTCGTGGTACCATTTCCACATTATAAAGGTAAACTAAAAAACAGATTTTAACTAGCATTCTTCGGCGAAACATCAGCAGTAACACTCTCAAACTGTTTTTTCAATCTTGTCTTTCTGCGAGGAAAAGTTATCTAAGATAATTTTGCTCTAAACTTTAGTGCTCAGACAGAGTGCAGCACAATATTTTCAACAACACGTTACTGTCAACTTCCTACCTTTTTCAACAGTCTTTGTCAGTTCAAACTTTATGCCGCTTCTGTTAACGAAACGTATTTTACATATTTGCATTCTTTTGTTCTCATTGCATACTGTTTTGCAACTACAAAACTGAAACCTATGAATTGTTAAGCTGTTTTCACTGACGCGTTAAATATTCCGACGAAAGTTCACGTTTTGGTTAAAACTTGTTTTTTTTCTATATTCTACTCATGTGCAAACTTTGAGTTTTACTGGTGATCATTATAAGCTTGCACTCCCTGTTACTTTGTACAACAATGTTTAATGTATCAAGAGATCAGAAACTTTTTGCAATATCTGCAAGAAAATTCACTTCTTGCTAAAGTTCGAAATGGGAGCTCTGACTCAAGAGTAAGTTTCGTGGTACCATTTCCGTATCCTATTTAGCTATCATGTCTTGACTTTTTCTTGGATTTTTGAAGTACTGCACAACTGTCGCTAATATTCTTAGACTGTACTGCATGCGGGACATTGCTGCATGGATTTTTTTGCCGTGCTGTCGATTTTATGCTCAACTTTCCGCGGAACATAAGACTGAAGTTTTCATGGACGTCGAGTATCTTCGAAACGTTGAGCTGCGCTCAGTTTATGAACAGACCGGCAGCGGATTAACAATAGTAGAAATTGCTACGGGTCCCGCGCTTGTGGAGGTCCCGCTGCCCTTCGTGTTAAAGTTCACTCTTTTTTGTGCTGCACAGTATATATCAAACTTTTTCACTCCAAGAGGTCACCAGTTTGCTAAATTTGCCATAAGCAGTTAAGCGAAGATTGTCAATTGAATGTTTGTACATTGGACTAATGTGAATTGAAATATAAAGTACTTTGCAATCATTTGCGAAAGTATAGGTTCACCCATGTAATGAGGCAATATTGCAGCAGTTTCCAGATATTGCTTGGTTGTATTGTCATGGCTAGCGTTATTTCTTGAATTATTTCATCACATTGACCTGCTCCATATGTATAAGTTGCGTTACCTTGTTTTTGGTACTTTCAAAGTGCTTTGGCATCTTATTAACCAACAATTGAGTAGCATACTCTACTTGGTATAGTGGGGCACATCTGCTGTATTATCTGGCAACCCTGCTATATAAGTTCACCTACTAGGCAGCTGAACTACAATTGTAATCACAGGAGATATGTAGACTGTAATGACCACGAATTGTCATTTATAGAATCCGTTTTTTCGAACTTACGGAATTAAGTATGCTTGATTTTAGTCGCATGGATGCCCACACACTTTATGATTTAAAAGGTGTTCAAGTATATTTTTAACTTAGAGCCCTGCGATGTGAGTATGCTACAGGCCCTGCGCCACCTTAATCCGGTGTCAAACGGAATTTCTGACTTAAGAAATCGTCAGATTTCGTTCCAATCAAGCTGTATTGGCGATACGCCAAAGTAGATTACTTAACCTTATAACAGCTATGTCCAACGCAAATGGTTTACTGAGCCAAAATCAGGTCACTATCAGGGCCACACATCGAATGACATACTAATGAGGGCCACACATTGAATGGCTTACTTTGATCTTTGCAAACTAAATTCACCTTAAACTAATGTACTGAAAGCGTTCGAATCCTTACTGCGATGGTAACAGATTGATAAAGTGGCACTGAGGACCATCTGCAACAAAAATGTCAAATTCAAGATTATCAAAATAAGGGCAGGATGTCAGTCTACGGGATACTCTTACTAAAGCAAATACCTAAACCGGGCCGTACAAAACCTTCGACTGGGCCTCGGGTTGGACAGAGCTGCGTTAAAGGAACTGCTTTTCTTCGTACAAATTTGCTGTTTTTGTTTACTCTCGACATGTGAAGTTCTCTGCCATTGCAATGGAACTTGCTACATTTGCGCCATCGTTTCTGTGTTCATTGGCACCAAAGAGCTTTTATGTTATTTGGTGTTTCCCCACCGCATACTTTGTAGCAGCTCTAATTAAGACGCTAAGAGCTGCGCAGAAGCCGTAAAAGCAGTGTTGGTCAGAGCGATGTAAGGCTAAAAGTGTTCCTCGTCGTTGGGTGCCCCACAACCGAGGGTGATTTTCGTGCAATAACAAGAATGACATCACAAAACGCCTTCCAATACTGACCAACCAAATGCAAAACTAGCCCACTGTTATAAAAAAGCAGCACGGGACAAATGATTGACAAGGCCTTATCCAATCTGCAACTCTCCCCTTTGGTCTTCACTTACTTTTGTTTATCAGTTTAAATGAGTTACTACCTGACGTTCAACAACAGCTTTCTAGCGTTTATGGTTTGGAAATTATGTTCTAGCAGAATGAACAAATTACAAAGTTAATTTCTTGTTTATTTATTAAATTTTGTTTATTTATTTTGTAATTTTTTTGCCATAACATGTTAACCACAAACGCTAAAAAGCCAATCAAGGGTTCTAAGGATGCGGATTTTCACCTATAGTTTCTATTTTTGCAAAGGGACCAAAAGTTGCCCCTTGGGTTGGGGCCCAGGGCCCGAAGACGTAGGACAAAAAAGCCTAAACCTGCACTTGATATGACGTCACCTACAAAAAATCTCAAACCCAAAACTTCCCAATTTTATAGTCGAAACTAGAAGACTTTCCGAGACTTTTGAGGGTTTGAACCACTCTCTAGCTCAATCGGCTGGCGAGTTATGGCATTTTCCCAAATTGCCAAGTCTTCAAGGCATGGCTTCAGAACAAACCGACTCCTCGTTGTATTCGCGGTACACTGCGGCCCGAAAGTTCACTACCCTACCTGTGAAAAAGTCCAAACTGCAATCTTGTGAGATTTTCGAGTATATACTATATTCCAGTTACTGGCAAAGCAACAAAGTATTCTGGGCAAACATCCGGCGTCTCAAAGGAAAAGTCACTTATTAATAGACCATTCCATGATCAAAATGGTGTCTCATTCAGAAATAAGAAGGACACCTTCGCCAAGTGGAGATGTTATTTTAAAGATCTTTCAAACACAGTCACTTCCACACAGGGCCTCCGAGAGAAATTTCACTGGGGAGTACGAAGTCCGATACCGGGATTCTAGCGCCCTTGTCGCAACTTGTAGGCTATAGCTTGTTGGTATAGTAATCAGAATGCAGATGAAACAGTTAACATTCCAAGATTTACAAACAGATCAATTGCTATAGTGATAACCAAGCCCATAGCATTCGAGGTCAGTGTCCCCGCAAGATTTTTGTGGCTCCCCAAATTTTGCTGTGCCCAGAAAAACTGTTTTAAACATATAATAAAAACGAAATTCTTGACCCCCTAAAATGTATTTTGTCTCCGCAAACCTCAAAACATGGCAAAGGGCCTGGTGGCAACTGCCCTATACTGTATTTGAATAAGATGTAAGGACTGACGATGCGTAATGTTACTTGAAATGGATTTCCTATTAAAAACTGCTATTGATTCCTTGCTTGTTTCCCCTGTGGAGTCTTGAATACAGATATCTGCAAGTTTGAATCATCGCAAAAAGATGAAAGCATAGCCCAGTCGCCTGATTATTCGAAAGGCAGAAAACCTAGAGCTTTATTTGATGGCCTATACTAGCAACACATTGCAAATTATTAGCTTCTTATGTTTTAATAAGCTCGTACTCAGAAAAATATCTTCCTAGTATAAAGTAACAATCATAGCTTTTTGCTGTATGTATCATGTTATTTAAAATCCTTAAAACACGTCCAGTTTGGGTCAGTATAGGAAGTTAAACAAAGTTTCTCGTCGAAATTTTTGACAAAAGAAGGAATCNGGGACCTATTTTTAAAGGTGTGTCCCATTTGAAGTTTTTTTAACGGATTCTGGACTTATTCGCGCGTCAGACGTTTCTCGCATACCCACTTGCATTTCGATTCTTAAAATCCTCAAACTAAATCCTGCTAAGTTCAGTTTGAATTGATGTGCAAACAATTTACAATTTCAGAAATTGGTGCAAACGCCACGATTGTTTCAAAAACATTTTTCATGCCTTCTTCTCAGCAAAGGTTTTGATAATATCATCATATTCTACTTCTAGTGCAAGTTTGGATTCAATGTTCAATCTGACAAGATACACCAGAGGGGATTGACCGCTGGTTGCTCTCAAATAATTTTTGATTAGTTTAAAACCCTTCAACGACCGCGCCGGCCTATATGTAGGCCGGCACATTTTTGGCCATAAATCGCCAGCCGCTACAGCTGGAGACGTCGTCAAACCATCTACGGATTCGGAAAATCTTCTAGTTTAGACTGAAAAAAATAATTTTAGTTTTGGGGGTTTGGAGTTCTCTTGGGGGTCACAAGTAGGGGTGGGTTTGCGTTTTTATGGCCTACTTTACCCGGCCCTAGGCGCCAATCCAATGAGCCAATTTTTTTGCTCAGGTTTTTTTTTGGAAACTAGGCTATCTTCCGTGTCTGTAGAGCCCTTGATTGGCTTTCTACCATATCTGCAGCCAGTCAAAATTTCTACCCCCACAAAAGGAAACCTGGGTTGAATAACACCCATTTTGCATATGGCCATAACTCGCCGCCAGAATAGCCTAGAGAGCTATTCAAAGCTTCTAAAGACTCGTGAAGACTTGTAGCTTAGACTGAAAAAAAATTTTTAGCTTTTGAGATCTCGGGTTTTTTGTTGATGTTTACATAATGAGAGGATGTTTATGCATATTTGTTTACATTTGGATGACATCATCATCCCTGGGAGTCGGCTAATCGAGCAGATTTTGTGGCTTAAAGTTTTGTTGGATTCTAGACTACAATACGAGTCTTTAGGAGCTTTGATGGACTTTCTAGCAATTCTGGTTCAAAAGTCATTGTAAAATAACCAGAAATTAATTAGGGAATTCCCCGTAAATTAGTCAGCATATTCCTCAATCAATTGGGGTCTTCTGGCCATAACTTTGGCACCAGAAACTCTAGGAAATCATCAAGGGCTCTAAAGACTCATATATTCCAGCCTAGAATTCAAACAAACTTTGAGCCACAATTTCGGCTCATTTTCTGGGCGATGACGTCATAAAAGAAAAACCAAAAAAAGCAAAATCCTAACTCTGACGATACCCACCGAAAACCCCAAACCCAACTCTCAAAAGTTTTTTTTCAGTCTAAACTAGAAGACTTCACGAGTCTTTCGAGGGTCTTAATAGCTCTCTAGCACGAGTGTCTGGCGGGTTATCGCCTGCCGTACAAGCTGTTAGTTGGAGACTCATACTTTTTCTGCAATTTTTGGATTTTTGTGCAAAATGTTTTTTTGGGGGCCGTAGTTCTGGTTCCAGACATGCTAGAAGGTCAATAAAGGGCTCTAAAGACGCGAATGATCGTCTAGTTTCCAAAATAAGTTTGAGCCAAAAAAATGGCTCGTTGGATTGGCGCCCAGGGCCAGGCAAATTTGGTCAAAAATTCAAAAACATGCCCTTATTGTGACGTCACCAAGAGAAAACCCAAAACCCAAATCAAATAATTTTTTTTTAATCGTAACTACAAGACTTGCCGAATGCGTAGATGGTTTGAACAGCTCTCTAGCTATAGCCGTTGGTGAGTTTTGGCCAAAAATGTGCCAGCCTATACGTAGGCCGGCGCGGTCGTTAAAGGCTTGCTAAATGACCTCTCTGCAGATGCCACAGTGGTTGGAATTGTCAGCAAAATTCTTAGGCAAATACATACATTTGGAAAATGTTCTTGAAGCTTGAAGCCGTAAAATGTATTTAGCTGGTCCAGTGGAAGCAATTACATCTTCTCCAAAATTAGCTGAATGTACGAAGGACAAGCGACGCATCTCAGAAACGAAACTTTCTTCGTCCGTATCTTTACAATATTGTGTTACTAGGATTCTCGCTCTTTGTTCAGTTACTGCAGCAGAGTGATCCAAGTAAAACCATATTACATCAAATCGTTGCGTTTTACAGCATTACAACGCATGATTAGCCCTCCAATAACATTATCATAATAGCATAGAATAGGCTATAAATGTTCTGCAATATGCTTCTTGAAAGCTTTCGTTTCACTTTCCAACTGATACATTCCTTCGTAGAGCTAAACTTCCTCCAGGAGGCAGCTTAATCTCAATGCCAAGGTTAGATGCAACTGTAGTTACTTCATTTCACACAGCTTACCAGTTATTTCGCAATTCAGCTAAATCCTTAGAAGTTCTTGAATGTTAGCAACTTCTGTATCCAATGTTATTTGCCTGGCTTGAATAACTTTCAAACAGATGTCTGTTCTGTTCTGCTTAGAATTTTGAACCACACAGCTGACATAAATACACAAACAAATGACTTCAATTAAAATAATGAGCCATTTGCATCATGCTTGGATTTATCATTGTCAATAACTCTTTAATGGCAGTTTTTTTTACCAGGCAAACGTGTAGGCTGAAGTAGTAGAAAAAGTTTGGCCCGAGTTAAGGATTTTAGGAGAAGTTTGAAAATGTGTAAAATCTATCAATTCAGTTTATTTTACGAATAATATTTGGTACTAGTTTTAACACTTATGATGGCGCTCCGATTTTATGCTGTATCCGCACAGATTTATGAATTTTTTCATGTTTATTCGGGATTTTTGGTACTGTTCTTGGGATTTTTGGAGTTGAATTTGTGAGAGACCTGAATACAAGTTACAATGGCAGTGCTTGACAGTTACAATTACTTGAAACAACCCTGCATAGTTTTTGGAGCATAAAATTGGGATAGACTTAACAGTTTCATCAACACTAAAAAAGCCTTCAAAAAATTATACATTTTTATTTTGAGACGTTTCGGATTATTCTTAATCCATCTTCAGTCAAAAAAATAAAGCAA
>JGI24021J15306_10009468_pt1 | contig 12061 bp, 7 predicted proteins | sample Ectturendosymbi1_FD_15306 | JGI IMG/M metagenome (IMG submission 15306)
TTTTGGTCAGGTCTTCGGAAAACAACTGTTTTTTATTTAAACAAACAAAAAATTCAAACGTTGCAAATTCAAGTATGACGTAGTGATACCTGCTGGGCAGGCGCTATTCTACGTAATGTAGATGGCTGTATTGGCTTCGCCTTTGCGTTTTGCTCACTTAGGGGAAACATAAATGAGCGGAAGCGTCTTTGTACATGTCAATAAAATCAATGTAAAAGCAGTAGCGTAGCCAGTCCAAAAATTTCGGAGGGGCCAAAAATTTGAGGAGGCCAAAATGCTTGATTTTAGGCAAATAACACTTTTTTGTTTGGAATACCGCTTCTCAAAGCACAAAATGACAATATATTTTCAGAATTTGGGGGGGATGTCCCCTAGGTCACCTCCTGGCTACGCCTATGCGTAAAAGTAGGAACGAAATACACTATTTAAAAATAAATTTTAGCTTATAAAACCGTGGCCGACAGTGAAACTCGTTTCATATCGATTTTAATCGTTAAACCCGAGGATCAGTATCCTGCGTCCGCTGGACAGCAAATGTCTTGTCAAAATGGAAGCAAAGGGAAAGCAATTTTGCTTCCGGAAAGTACAGTGTGGATGAACTAAAATCATTTCACAAAATGGCCATCTCCAAAGTGTTTGACAACTTTGAAAAAACTACAACTTCTGGAGCATTTTGGAAACGAACGGCTTCCAAGTTACTGTGGGTTTGGTTCATACCGCCAGATATTAACTGAGCTTTTTTTGAAGGTTTTCAGAGTCATATTTGTGGTTAATAAAGCAGTTTTTTTATTCTGATTGGCACAGTATTACTTTTCAAATTTCCAATCTTGTATGCAATTTCACTGGTCAGAGGTCAGTTTTCTGTAATTCTTTTCCATATTTCAACAAAATTCTTAAATTCAAAATTGGATAACTTCAGCAGAAGAGCAGTCCCATACAGTTTCCTGTTAAATCAGTTTTTTAAATACAGAACCTCCGAAAAACTGTGTGTAGCGTTAATCGAAGTAACTTGTAGTCTTGTTGAAGCTGTGTTGGCTATAGAGTATCATACGTATTGCGTAAGGCAAGGAAAGTCTTGGAGAAAAACGGAACGTCTCTTGAAATAAACGTCAAACTATCGAAAGATCTTTGATTTTTCTGCGCAGACTAGGAAGCAATAGTTTAATGCACCACAACATGACTGTTTCTTAGAGTCTTGTACCACTATAGGTGGTTTCTATACCTTGATAAAGTATATTTCAAGCTTATTCTGCCAGCCCGCAATAGAAACAACATTTTAAAGCCAAAGATTACACTATTTTGTGTCCCTGATCCATTCCCTGCTTGCTAATGCTTCACAGTAATAAAAAAAACCTATTCTGCACAGCAAATTCCAGCATTAACATTTATTCCCCGTTGTCAATTGGCATGGAAGATCCAGATGACAAAGCTCCCTCAATTGTAAAGATTAAACTTGAATCAGCGTACGATGGTTCTATGGAAAAACTGTCGATTCCCGACACCACAGAAGTTAAAGAAATGATCAACTCATCTCACTCGATTCTCAAGGTAAGATTTTGCTGAAGGTCAGATAAGCTGTCTTAATATTGATATACTTGTAGGGGTCGGGTCTCAAGCTTAGCTCCACTACAGAGATTTACTTTATACCTTTCACGCAACGCCTACCCGCAACCAGCAATCATCCAGCACTATAACAGTTTCAAGTAAAGTTTTTGTGATTACGTGAAGAGCGAGATTAGGCGAACAAGCAAACAATATAATTGCTTTGGTTTTTCTCCATCAGTTTACCTGCAATCAGAGATGCACAAAATAGTAAAAAACGTGCTTCTGTGCTGCGGTACGGCGGCTTACTGAGCAAGAGACTATACTAGGACGACAAGATGACCTACAATAGTACGGCATTACTATTAAGTGCTACTTTAAGGCCGACTACAGGCTTTCCCAGAACGAGGTGCTACCTTCTTTGGCGATCGCAGCCACTTCGCAAGTCAAATACACTTTTGTGATACAAGTAAAAGTGTTTTTACCAGTTTCAAATTCAGTGAACGTAACACCACGTTGCTTGTCTGACACTGCGGCCAGGAACTTAGATGATAAGTTTCGTGGTCACTTACGTGGGGAGCTTGTATGGCGGCCCGTTTGCGCTGTGTAAAAATTTTGTTTCAAATCTTTTTTCACAAAAAATTTGTAGGATAAAAGTTTTTGGAAATAAACATTTTAATTGAGAAATTCTTTGAACCTGAAAAAAGCTGTTTTCTCAAAAATATTGGTCTGCAATATATTTTTTACAAGAAAAAATTTCAAGACAAATTTTGTTTCTACTGTGCCCAAATACGCCTGCAAAATGATTCCCATTGAAGTGTGAGAAGAAATCATGTTGTATATTCATATGTTGCATGTTCGCTTTTCACTGCAGATTTTTATCTAACACTAACATGTCATCGCTAACCTTCCTTTGCTTTGCATCCTACCGACGAAGTCTATCATTAAACAACAGCCATGAATTTACAATCGATTTCAACAAAGATGATTATAAACGACATTACGTTTCATTGAGAGAACGCAAACCAGCATACTGTAAACGAAAAAGGTTAGCGATGATTTATTAGATAAAAGCAGCAGTAAAAAATGAGCACGCAACATATGAATCTACAACATGGTTTCTTCGCAAACTTCAACAAAAACTTTTTGTCGGCGGAGCTGGGCGCAGTAATAAAAAAATTCGGCTTGAAATATTGCATTAGAAAGACTATTTTCGCAAAAATGTTTAAAGAAAATGTCTCTGTTCGGTTTTATAGAATTTGCCAATTAAAATGACTTAAAATTTTTTTGTGTGAAATACAGTTTTTTTGTGAAAAATAAATTTCTTACAGTGATTTTTTAATATAAAAAAATTTTTTACATGGCGCAAACAGGCCACATTACATTTGTCATGACGTCATAGGCGCGAAACAGAAGCAGGGAAACTCCCGAACAAGCAGGCATGCAGGAAGCTGGAGAAATTTTACAGTNCATAGTGATGTCATAAATCGATGACTTTATCAAGAACTTATGCATAAAAACTGTTTAGAATCGACACAAATATACAACTTAACATTATTATATGACTCAAAACAATGCAAAGTCTCTAAAGGTAGACTTTTGAATTGTTATTAAGAATGCTGGTAACTGACATTGACGGGTCGGGTCTGTGGCGATGAATTACTGCACAACATGCAGCGTACCGCGACGGGTAATAGGATTCCACCGCGCCTAATCTGCACTCATTTATATTTAACGAGAGATCACTTTATATACATCTTGTATTGCCTGAAGGATCTGATGTCCACCTTTTTTAACGAAGAATGACTTGCTGCGATGCAGCTTCTATCATGGTTTTGACAATATTCGCCCACCCACGAGCAACATGCCAAACCTATCCTTTGTCAAACAATAGCATTTGTGATTGAAATACACACATACGTTTCAAACCTGAGATTTCAGCTATTTTTTATTATTTTTTCTGTTACATTTGAAAGTAGTCCATGATTCATACTGTAAGACTTTAGTCATTACCAACCTGTTATCAATTCAAAACGTTGTTAACCTTTTTTAGCAGCTCAAAATGGTTTCCTGAAATCCTTATTGTGGACTTTGCAGAGCATTCGCACAACATGGTCTTATGAGAGCTCGACTACAACTCTCTTGTTTACTGTATCGAATGAAGATGCGTCTTTCATCGACTACCAAGTTGTCCTTGCTCAAGTAACGTATAGCAACCTGGCAGCAAATCCAAACCCACAATCGCGGAGATTTTCGCTGTCCATTCTTGATAGTGGCAGTTTGGAATCGAACACGCTGGAAACGGATTTATTATTCATGCATTTAAATGGGTCTGCAACTGAAGACGTAACCTCTGCTCCGGAGATCAACCCTACCACTATTGCTTCCGCTGGAAATATCGCACCACCTAAAATACTAAAGATCGTGGCTTTTCCATATGCAGCTCCTGGAAAAAGTAATTGCTTTTTTTTTTCAAAAACGCCATATCAAGTAAAGTCTTAGTTGGCTTTTATTCTTCTGAGAATGCAAATATCTATTGACATCAAGAAACCTGAAAGACAAATTAATACTGTTGCAAAATTGATAAGTACTTGCTGTCCACTAAATACTCAAGCAGTTTTTTTGGAATAATAGGTTATGAAACGGCGTTTGTTGCCATTTGTTTGCACATCAGATTTACACACGGATGCAAAGATATCTGGCGGCGACGAGATCCGCATTGTTTTTGACGCGGACACGAACATGGCTCCGCATGGTGTCTACGATGCAAACGATGTAACAGAGGCCAACGGAAAGATTCTGCGCCGAGAAGAAGTGGATGAACTTTTTGTGTTTAGCTCTTCTTTGGTGCAATCTGAAGTTGACAACGCTTACAGCGGAGAGTGGCTGTCTTCTCGTATGTTTAGCATAAAATTGCTGAACGAAGGATATCCTCAGGCATCAGTTAAGGTATTTTTGAGTTTTTGATCTTTCAAGGAGCTCATCAGTGTTTTAAAACTCGTTAACCCTTTATATAAAAATATGCACTTATTCACTTAGTTGTTCAGTAGTTTTACTCGTCGCGTGTTGTGCAAAGAATAGTTGTGTCATGGCATTGGTTTGGGCATAAGGTCACCTGCAAATTTGTAAAGCTGCTGAAGAAGAAATAAAAGCTGTCCAACTCTGGGGCATGGCCTATTATAAATGGTCTTATACATCTTATCAGTGATGGCCATCACAAATTAATGTAAATGTTTTTTGTGTTCCTTGTACAAAAAACATATGATGAGGACCTTGAGCCAAAGAGAAACAAATAAAAAAANAATTGAATAAATCAAAAGCTCGCCTGAAAAATATGACAGGCAACTTCGGATAAAAGACATTCAGTTAGATGTTTTGCACTCGTCACAAAAACTCGTGATATTCAAAATAAGACCAATATAGGCAGTATTCCCGACTTGAATTTTTTTGATTGCAAACAACAGACGTCAAAATGCTGTAATTAAGCAAAGCAATTACTTACCCTGATCACCTATCTCTAGCAGTTCCGGTATTTGAATAATTCATCAGCGGAGCGCATAGTTGCGTAAAATAAAGTAAAACACAAAAAGGTCATCTCATTTTTTCCGACCTGAGGCATTGGTAAAAAGTCATCTTTATCTTTTCCTGAGTTTACCATGTGATAAACAGGTACGGAAAGGGATGCAGGATGCAGTTACTCCAAAAGGGCGACTTGATCGTTTTGGGGGAAATTACACCTAATTACCTCCTCTGGACCCGCCTTTGAATGTAATCAAGGACATACATAAAAGGGCCGGTACTTTTCGTTCATTTATTTATTTTCATGCCCGCTTTTCCTATTAGGAGGGTTGCGGGGAAGTAGACCTAGGAGGACTCGAAGTACCTTACGGTTTTCAGCAATCTTAGAAAGTTTTGCTGGCTCCACGCCAAGATGGGACCAAGCAAGGTCGGAGTTGTAATCACGCCACCTGGTCCTTGATCCACCTCTGGGCCACATTCCCGTGGGTGTAGCCAGCATGAAGTGCCCCGCCAGTCTTTCCTGGGATATTCTGACAGCGTGGTTGAATGAACGTAGCTGATACTTTTCTATTCAAGGAGAACTGACTCGACATTAAATATTTTAAAAATTTCACAGTTGCTCAAGACAAGACTTTGAATGTTTCTATACCAGAGTTTTTTTAATAAGGAAAATGTTAGGTACCCGATATGAAACTGCAGTGAACCGATTTCCCCGATTCTACGGACCCGATTTTCTCTGATTCTAGGCACCCGATGATGATTTTCTCTGATTCTAGGGACCCGATTTTCAATTCTAGGGACCCGAATCGGGTCCCTAAAACACCTTAAAAAAAGCCCTGTCTATAACTAAAGTGTTCTGGAAAATATGCGTAAATCCTAAGGATATAGCTACTATGGAAGTTCTAGGAAGACTGTTTAAAAAGTGATGCCAACTACAGTTAGCAAACAAATCATTTAAGGTTGGACAATGGACGCTTATTGAACGGCAAAGAGAGAGTTGCGCGAAGGAACCGGATGCATCGGATCCTAGTCAAAAGTATTGCATTAGAGATTCTTCAGGTCAGTCAACGTCTGCGATAGCAAGATCTCCTGCTCTCGAAGGAAACTGGGGTCTTAATGTGAGTAAATTTATTAGACGTGTTTTCATGGTTTCTTAAAGACCAGTATTTGTAAATTTGGATTCAAACCGTGCCAGAAAAATTTTCCGTTTTTATGGTATTTTGCGTAGATTTTACAAAAAGTTTAAAAAGAGGTGTAATATTGTGACCAACGTGTATGGTTGGTTTTTGGTAAAGGCCAACGTTCGTTGAAGAACAGAAAAACGGAAACATTTGATTGAAATTTAATTTTTTCAAAATTTGGTTGGTCTCACTAGTAAGTCACCTAATCCTGAGTAAAACTAAGTAAAACATACTTTGACCACAGGTTTCTTTTAAGGCTCTTGTAAAATTTTTGGTTGCAATTGAAAGATCTTAGAATATTTGGAATGTGTAATTTTCCGAGAAAAACTTATTTTTGATCTATTTAAACGATTCCAATGTAATATCACTGCATGTCATCGCTACATTTTTAAGAGTTTTTGTGCATGATGTTTGGTAATTCTTTTGCATAACGACAGTTTTTTTTAAAGGAAAGTGTTAAGTACCCAGTATGGACCTGTAGGGACCCGATTTCTCCGATTCTTGGGACCCGATTTTCTCTGATTCTAGGGACCCGATGTTAATTTTCTCTGATACCAGGGACTTGATTTTCAATTCTAGGGACCCGAATGCCTGTTTTAGACTCGCCAACAAAATTTGTTTTGTCCTGGTATGGAAAGATTGAAATTAAAACACATGTGATTTCAAATCGACGAGTCAACACCTATCATCGTAACGTCGAATTGTCATCAAATTTTAAGATCGAAATCTTTTCTATGGTGGAGATTTTCAGCAGCTTTTGCTAATGTAGAACATCTTGAAACATCTCTGTTTTTCAAACGGCACCTGAGCCAATAATAAGTCGCAATTTATTAATTAAAACAGTTTTCGAACTCAGTGATGGCTAAAGAGAAATAAATAATTATATTCGTTAAAAAACTTTCTGAAACTTGCAAGAACAAAATCATGCAAAAACAAAGCTTCACTTGCAAGATCTTTGTAGCATAACTCACCTTTAACGAACAACTTTACAAAACTGTGTATGCATTTGCATTTCGCAGGTGCCCGATTTGACTAGCGTGGTATGGCGAAATGTCAGCCACTACGAAGACGACATTTGTATCGAAGAAGGGTCGTACGCTGTTGCGACATTCAGACCTGCACTGAGCAGCGAACAACTCGCTTTGTTTTGCAACTTGGAATTCAATTCTGCTTTCAGTAAGAAAAAATGCTTACAACTGTGGACGCAAGAAAATTCGAAATTTTTGAATCAAGATATTTTATCTCAGTAAAAGTTGTTTACCTACACACCAGTTACTGTTGATGATCTGGTATGAACCATCTTTGTTGTCCAAATCATGGGTGTGAACATTTTTCCTGATTGCGCTTATATATTGTCGTTACTAATGTATCAACTTCATGCTTATTTCATGAAGACAAATACATGGCCAGCGTAGAACAAGATCGTAATTGCTGAAACACGGGAACTCAGCTGTGATTTTTAGAACAAAATGTTGCCTAACGAGTGCACCATGGGCTACGGTAGGCAGTGTGGCTGTAGAATATGTAAAACCACAAGTTTGATGGAACATTTAGATAATATCATTCCAATATCTCTCAACTGTTACAGATATGGCGAAACGCTTTTTTATGTGAGGCAACTGGCGAAAGTATATTTTTATTGCGAATTTACAACATTAGCTTTAGCACGTATAGTACACGAAAAAATGAAGTGACAATTACACAAGAAAGTACAGTAAAACAAAGCAAATTATTGGATTATGCCAGACTTGTAAATGTTACACCTTTCGATATAAAAGTTGTTAAACTGAAACTGTAGTACTGCAAAATAAAAAGGGACATAATTTTTGCTGCCCATTCATTCCTACTGCTTTGTAGATATTTGAAGCAAACGTTGATTTACTCAAGAACAAATTAACAATTACCGATTGATTTTTAAAATTCCGTTTGTTGGTTTGTCATATTTATGAAATTGCACATTAGGTTGGAATTTAAAAAAATATATTGGGAAAAAGCATGCTTGTGCAACGAACTTTAATCACTGTGGCTGCGCTTTTGTTTTCGTTCAGGATTGGCTCCGACATCGCAACTGCGTGACCTTAACATCACTATAGCTGACTGTTCAAACCAATACATTGCGGATTGGGACGAAGCTTTCAGCAAATTTGGGAAAATACCAACAGCTTCTAATTTGAAGCTTGTGGTACATGGACTTCACTCGTGTCAAAACCCACACACCATTTCTACCCTTGCGACGCAATATTTTGACAGGTCTTCAATCTCTGCGGTTGTTGCAGAAACCACGGGTGTTGCGAAGCGTACCTTGGTCGCTTACAGCACTTCCAATTCCATTTACAAATCAAAATCTTTTCTGGTGGTGAGTCAGCTTATTGGCAATGCTGATCTGAACAAAAATTCAATAACTGACCGTGCGAACGTGTAGCCTATGAATAGACAATTGCGTAATGGAAAATTACTTTGACCTCTTTTTCCCTCGCAAGACCACAGCCTTTTGTTCTTTCGCAGGAGCACAACTACAGATTAACTCCAACTATTTCCAGCTGGTCCGTTTCTAAGCCTAACGCACCTGACGGTTACGCAGCAAGCAGTCCATCCATAACCAGCAATGATGAAATTACCATTGAATTCGATCAACAGACGGACATGCCTGCGGTCAGTACACATGCTGACCTAAGTAAGATCCTTTCCATTTCACCAAACTGTGTAAGTTACTACGGAGAATGGAGAGATTCCAAAACACTTCGCATCGTTCTCAGCAACATTACAGCTCCTATAAATGAACTTACAATGACATTCAAAGCTAACGTCTTGGAGGATCAGTCACCAATTCCTAGCGATTTTTTGAATGGAGTGAACTGTTTAGGCAGTGCCGTTTGTGGTCCGCACAACTCATCCGTGGGCATTTGTAACAACAAAGGTACTTCATGCCGCGTTCACGGAAGTTATATAGTTAAACACGGATCTGTCACTGGGGTCGGTTCTGACCTCACCCCTCTTGTTCCGTGGTGGTGGCTTCTCTTACTGGGAATTCTGCTTCTGTTGTGTTTGATTTTTCTTTGTGCTCTCGGTCATCAGCTGCACAGGAAACAAACCGTCCATTTCCTTAAGCCACCAATTGATTGTGGTAAGATGATATTTGAATGAGAGAGTGAAAATACGTTTCGTTTTCTTGTTTAGCTACACCTAATAATAAATCACCTATTTTATAGGCGGATCAAATGGCAGTTCAAATTCTGATTTCCACAGCAAGCATAATCCCTTTCGTTACTCTTCAGAAACAGACACGGTATTATCATTGTAACCAGTGGTGGATCCCGGATTTATCGGGCCTGAGGCAAACATTTTGAGGCGTGACCATTTAAAAGAAGGCGGCACTCAGACAATATTAAAAACTGCAGCAAATATTAAACTTTCGCATGATACGTAGGCTATATACAGAGCTACCATCGGTCTAGAACCAAAAATAAGGACGGCTGAGAAAAATTTGGTTTTATTACCTAAAAGGAAAACAATCGTTTCTGTATGCACGACTAACGTCAGTTCATATGTTTGCCTATTTATCTCCAGGAACCATTTGCTTTAGCAATGTCTCATTCTCGACTTCCTTTTTGGAATCGTGACGGAAAACGTTTTTTTTCGCTTGAGTATTTTTTGAATCAGTTAAATGCTAAATCTTCGCCACAAAACCACTTTCCTAAGAATCCTAACCAGAGTAGACAGCTTACACTGCTAACAATACCTGATACTGCGTTGCGTCTCTGTGCTGCAAGATTATGCTACTTTTTTGACATTAAGAATCTTTAATTACAGAATTTTTACAATGAAACAGAAATGCTCTGTTTGTCTATCAGACATTGCTTTTTAAAAATTGTTATGCTACAGAAAATAAGAAAAAATAAGGACGCAGGTCACAAATAAGGACATTTCTTAGAAATAAGGACAGTAATATTTTCTAAGACGTAGTACTGCAAATAAGGACAAACCTAAGAAATAAGGATGGTAGGGTAGCACTGGCTATATAGCGTATCCTACTATTCGAAAGTGTGTTACTAATATATACTGATAGTACGTTTAGCTGCCAAAAAGCTGCCTAAACACTCAAATATGTTTACCACAATCTGCTTGTCAACACATCCTTGCCTACCTTTCCCTGCCAAATTTCAAATTGGTTAATGCACCAGAAACCACTTGTGACCACTTTAAACGAGTGCAGAGACTTGACAAGTTAATATAAGTAATTACCAAGAGGAAAGGTCTGCCAAGGCATTACAGAACTCGACGTTGTTTGAAGTAACCTACGTAGATCAAAGTACTTTGGCGCTTTGGACATAGAAGCACGTACATAAAACTACGCATTTTGGCAGCGAAAGTGGTTGCAAATATATTGTAGATTTGTACCTTGCAAAAGGTAATACTGTACATTGGTGATAATAAGTTCAAACCTTAGTGAACTTGAAGGATTGCTATGAAGGAGCAATTTCACAAAAACTGCATACAGAGTACAGGACTTAATCGACATTTTAAGAAAAGGGCTCCCACGGAATTAAAAAAAAGGCCCGAGGAAAATACCTCATTTGCCTCACCATAAATCCACCACTGATTGTGACAGGATGTTTTGGGTTAAACAGCAGCAATACATTTTCACACCGGAAATTTTATATTTTTTTGCTGCACAGATTCCGACGCCATTGTTCAGCAAACGTGAAACTCTTTCAACTGCGCCCAGAAGCGAATTCTGCTCAGCCACTCCTCAGTGCAGCAAGAAAAGAGTAGAACTTGATTCATCTTCAATATTTAGTGTTTTTGCGAATATTCCGTCGGAACAGCAAAATGATCCCACGACAGGAATGCCCGGAAAAGAACCTAACAGTGAACTCCACCAAGGGGTTCAAAAGGAGTCCGTTGTGAGCAACTCCTATCGACGAGGGAAAGCTTTCGCAGACAGTCAACGTGAGTTTTCGAGCTTGAGCCGTTTTCACCTGGGGTCTTCTTCAAACTTCGTATCTGCTGAAGTTTCTCACTTATCTCAAAGAGCCACAACCTCCAGCGTCGATATTAGAAGTGTCTTCAAGCCTTCAGGACCAACCACAGTGAACCTTTTGCACGGAGGTTTGGCCTCTGAACTTCCACTGCCTTGGTACGAGCCAGAAAACTCAAGACGCCTTGAATTACAGTAATTTGAAAGCATTAACAATTTTTCACCAAGTAAGGTGATTTTTTACAATGGTCAACATGGCGTGCTTCGCTGTAGTTATATCCACTGGACATTTGCAATTATTTGCGACTGCTGCAGTATAGTACAATTCTTCGCTGCAGAACAGTTTAAGTTTTTATGCGCACCTTCTTATTTCAAATTCATTGCTTGAGTATCTCTGTAAATAATATTTAATAGCGTCTGTTGGCTATCACTGAACAGAGCTAATGCCCTTTGCCTACTTGAATTGTCAACGTTTGACATAGCAACTATAGCTGTTTTCAAAAATGTATGCTGCCAACGTAGAGAATGACATTTTTCACATTGTGAAGCTGACGATCAACTCTCAGCGAAGAGTTGGAAATAGCTCATCTAGTTGGTGTTACCGCATAGATTTCGCATAAAGAGATTTATTGTGTTTTAAAAGCGTATGTCAGAACAATCAGTTTTTTCACTGACAATAAAATGTATGTTTTTTGGCATGTAGTCAATCTTACGCTCAGTGGTGCATAGTCAGAGACAGGGCTGTGGAGTCAGAAGTCCCGTCATCCGACTCCGACTCCTGGCAATTTCGATTATCCGACTCCGACTCCAACTCCGACTCCGGACCGACTCCGACCTTCAG
>JGI24021J15306_10009469_pt1 | contig 12061 bp, 3 predicted proteins | sample Ectturendosymbi1_FD_15306 | JGI IMG/M metagenome (IMG submission 15306)
AAAATTTTTTTTTAAAATCGAACCAAGAAGACTTGCTGCATCCGTAGAGGGTTTGAACAACTCTCTAGCTATAGCGGCTGGCGAGTTATAACCAAAAACGCGCGGTCGTTAAAAAACCCAAATCTAAAACCCGAAACATAAACCCTAACCATAACCACAAAACCACCTAAATCCCTAAACCTAAAAATAAAACCCTCAACCAGTCCCGTCACCATGGGATAGCTTTTTTGGGCTTAGCCCCCCTAAAAAAGCTCCAAGCCCCCACATACTGAATATGAATCAGTGGATTTGTTGTCAATTTTGGAATGTCAAGACCCCTGCACAAAAGTAAAGCTCCCCTATTGAATGTTCTCTGGAGGCCATTCTGCTCTCAACCTAAAACTCTCATCCTACAAGCCTAAACCTGATGACTCACCATAAAACCTTCGACCTTTAGCTTAAACCTGAATCCCTAAACTTAAAACTCTAAACGTAAAACCCCGCAACCTTACCTACAAAGCGATTGTGATTTGGTGCATATATCAAAATCACCTATAGCACGCCATCAAAATGTTGCACAACACGTTTCCTCCAAGAAGCAACTCAGCACCAAAACCGCTAAACGTCATGCTCATGCAAGAAGTTGTCACCATGCACGAAAAGTTACTTTAAGTGTAGCTGCCGGTCGCGCCTGACGTAGTGCTGACATATGGGAAAAGCAAATTTGCTTTAAAATACACCAACGGCAATGCAATGCCAAGTGGTTTCAGTCACTTTTATTGCCACCAAGTGGTTTTTTCAACTCAGAAAATTTTTGTTTTTTTCAACATTAGCGGGTGGCTCGTAGCAGCTCGGTGAAGTCCAACCGCTAAAACTTTCGTTAGCGGCCCGCTCGTTCAACCTCAGCGGCCCGCCCAAAATCTGGACAATTGGAGGCCCATGCCATTTCCAACTCCTGCCACTTCTGCTGCCCTGGACTAGTGTTGAAGAAATCGGAGATTTTCGAAATCCTAATCCAGTCCAAAATTTTCTTTCAGTAATCCCGTCCGATCCTTATCCGGTAGGCATGCCGAAATATTTGATCCAATCCGGTTTATATCCGAAAAAACTCTGATTAAGCATTTTACTGCAGTGATCAATACAGGTTGGATACCCATATCTTATCCGGTTGAGTTTTTTTCAAAATTCAGTCCAATCCGGATCCGGTTCTGAAGTGCAGAACCCGGTGGGATCCCGCTCCGGTGACCGGATCACGTTCAACGCTGCTCTGGGCTGATGGACTCCACCACTTGAAAGTTAGGATCCTGAGCGGCAGGGAACATTGCATTCTGCGAGATAAATTAGAAAAGTAGATTTTTACTGATATGATTTCGAAATGTTGTAATTTTTCTTTGTTCAACTATTATTCCATATCTTGTTTTGTAATGGCTACAGTTTACTTGAATTGGTTGAACCGGATCTGGTTGAAAGGGAAACGAAATCCAAATCGAATCCAAAAAAATTAAATATCACGGCAGGATTGGATTCTAAATCCTGATCTTGTACACCACCGACCCTGTGAGAGAATGCATTGTAGACAGAAGCGCGTGCGAGCTGCGTGGTGACGTGAACTGAACGTAGGAAACTATGCAAAGAAATCTTTTCGTTTTTAACATTTTCAAAATGATCTTATTGCTTCGCACCAAAGCTGAATGTGATTTATTTTCAGTACAAGCGTTTTTATCACGACTAACACTTTAACAATCTACACTCATTAGATCTAGCGGGAAAACCGCTAGATCGGCAACCCTGAGTGTAGGTGTAGCATCGTAGTTCTTAATGAATCATACGTCCCTGCACCAAATCGCAACCAGCCTGGGACTTGCATCTGTAATATTGGCTTGTCTAATACTACTTTTTTTTGTGAAATTGATTTCAAAGATTCACGGGGGTATAGAGGGTGTGTAGGCAGATGGAAATTTTTTCAAACTATGTATAATAATACTTACTAGCCTATGTATAGTACCTTTTTAGCTTAGTCCCAATGTGTGTTAAATTTTTAGAAAATATAGTCTGCAGTACAAGTAACATGGTCACTAACAAAATCTGTTTTGCAGACTTTCAAAAATCACATTGAGTTATTATTCTCCAACTTTCTTTACTTGAACTAAAATCTTTCTAAGATATATACAAATGCTGTCAATTTATGAAAGCGCCAATCAGGCGCAGTGATGTGCTTGATGTAAATGTGTGATTTCTGGTTGTACGTACATGAAGATATGACATGTTGCAAATATTACTCAGTTGTTTGCTGTTGATGTTTTTTTTATTCAAAAATTAACAAAGAACTGCAAACTATCATTTAGAAATTTATTATTGTGGATTCATTTAGGACTGCTTTGATGCATAGTGCATTTTCTAACTTAGCTTTGTCCTAGCTTTAGATTTATAAATTTTTTGTGCATTTGATCTCATCATTTCAATAAATGCTTAAATTGCACCAGCTGAAGATAAAAACATAGTTAGCTACCTTTTCACCAAAGGAGAATATATATGTTTGTACAGTGAATCTGCATTTAAACGGNGCTAGTGATTTTGTTGCCAGTAAACCCTATTTTCTGATCAGGGCTACTACTTTCTTGTTAATCAACAAAGGAAGATGCATGTTTTTTAAATACTGAATAAAGAAATGTATTGGTAGGGTTTTTTTTAAGGAAAATGTTAGGCACCTGGTATGGATCTATAGGGACCCGATTTCTCTGATTCTAGGGATCCGATTTTCTCTGATTTTAGGGACCCGATGATAATTTTCTCTGGTTCTAAGAACCCGAATCGGGTCCCTAAAATGCCTTAAAAAACCCCTAGTATTGGGCATTTTAATCCACTTAACAAGTCTTGTGAAATATTTAACAATTATTATTTTAACTTTTTTGACATCTAACATTTTGGTAAAGCTATATTCTATATACTCACCTAATTTGTCATCCTTATAAATATTGGCTAAAAAGCAATTAACTTAACAATCAGTTATCTAATTCCCAAATCATTTCTTGTTCTATGATCCCCAATGCTATCTCTTGTTCTATGATCCCCAATGCCATCAGATTTATTTGTTCCACTATGACATCCAGTCATATGCAAACAATTATGGTCAACTGATCAATGGTGGGTGTATTGCAGCCATTGTTTCATGCATGCTTGTAACGCTTTGGATGTTAGTCTACGAATATATCATACTTGGAGATCAGGGAAAAACCAGGGATATTTTCGTGGACTTACCAACTGCATGACTCTTTAACTGATTGCGCTAGAGAGCTGTTGAAAGTCTCAAAAGATTTGGCAAACCTTTGAGTCAGTGATGAAAAAAAAAAGTTTTTGGTTTTTGTTTTTTCGTGAGTGACATCATAAGTAAAGTAGGTTTATGGCCCTTTTTGGCTGCTGGTATCTGACCTGGGCCCAACCATTAGACAGAAGTATTTTTCTCAAGTTTGCAATGGAAACTAGGCTAGAATCTGCATCTTTTAAGACCTTGATCAACTTTTTACCATTTCTGGTTCAAAAGTTATGATATAAAATAAACAAACAAAGTAATTATCTAATTAGGGTATTAATTACTATGTTTGTTAATTGCAAATCACAACTTTTGAACCAGAAACCCCAGCAAGTCGATCAAAGTATCAAAAGACTCAGATTTTAGCCTAGTTTCCAATAAAAACTTGAGCGAAACACTACCATCTGACGCAGTGGTTCTCAAACTTTTTGAGATCACGTACCGCCTGATGTTTTTTGATGTTGGAGTATACACCCCTGGTTTCAGAAGAACGTAATTTGCTCAAAATGTACTTAAGATTGATATAAAGCAAATAAACAAATTAGCAACATTAGCATAACACACGAACGAATTATAACACAGAAACGAATTTTCAAAGCTTTTCGAATATGACAGGAAAGCTGCTCGTGTACCACCTGAAAAGCCCTCGCGTACCACAGTTTGAGAACCACTGATCTAATGCTTTGAGGTTAGGGCCAGATGAAGTGGGCCAAAAAGGCCTAAAACAACTCCACTTATGATGTCACTCACAAAAAATCCAAAACCCAAAACCAAAAAATTTGTTTTTCATTGCAGATGCGAAGACTTGCTGAATCTTTTGAGGGTTTGAACACCTCTCTAGCACATTCGTCAGCAGAGATATTCCCATGCTAAAACGTGTACAAATTGCTGGATTTTAGCGTAACGTAAGCCAAGGTGTTAACTTTTTTAATTAAACTAATATGCAGCTGCATATAGAAGAAAATCTGGCCACAAGGTTATTTTTAGAGTTGTCCACAAGGGTAGATACATATAGTAAACAGCTGTCTACAAGGATATAGATGCATACATATATGGGTCATAGAATTGGACCCATTTATAATATGTATAAATTGGCTAAATCCACATGTTCTGCATGTATGCACTGTGTTGTGTGCAGTCAACTCTCAGTTGTGACAACCATTTCATTTCGGTAGGACAAACAAGGAAGACCAATTAGAGTACGCCTGAAGTTAATGCAATGTGAATTATATTAATACTGATTTGATGACATTCAAGTGACAGTATTTGCATTGAATTCATTCTGATGGTGGACCGATTTGCAACAAGGTGATAAAAAGCTAACACGTTGGCAAAAGTGTCAATGTGCTTTACATATGAAACTAAATCATTTGCCTAAATCACATACCATTTCTTGTGTGCTCTGCTCCCCAATCACAATGAAAAAATCTGGTATGATTCTATGTTAATGTGACATCAATCATGAATCATACATGAACACTACAGATGCGTTATATATATTTACATAGATCCATTTTCTGTTAAAAATTTGCTGATTGATTCAGCTTTGTCACCTTTTCAGCAGGGTTGAGAAAAACCCGGGTTTTTTCAAAAAAACGAAAAAAAACAACCCACCTGTTTTTTTTAGGTTTTTTAAAAAAAAACATTGTTTTGGTTTTTCAAAAAGAAACAAGATTTTCTTATTTTTTCAAAGAAAACAGAAAAACTCCATTCTGAATTGTTTTTATTCCATCATGCAATATGACTGTTTTCAGAATTACACAATAATAACTTGTTATGTTATACCTATTATGGCATTCAAAGTTGAGGGCAAAGCAATGTACCCCATCTTTGATTTCGCAAGGTGTTGTTGGTCAGTTCACTCCTAAATGATAAGGCTTGGCAAGCATGCGCATAGCAAACAGAGAAAAACCACTACCACACAAACTCTGCAGTTTCACGTCAAGTTTACGTGCATGCCCTGCTAGTTCAGCATCTACAGAGTGTATTTTTTCAAAATATGATTTGGTATGTTTCAAAATAAGAAGTTTAGATTTAGAGAAGGCAGAAAAATTGGTGAAAATATACCGATTGTGCAGAGCTGAAAAAGATAACCATTAGAATTTGCTCAAACTGTTTATTATATTCTTCTCTTTTCTTCAAGTCCTTTAAATTTTATTGCTGTTTGTTTGTTTGATTGAAAAAAACAATTACAGATAACTATAAAAGTGTCCTGCTTATTATATTTTTTACTTCTTGGTAGATTTTTGAAAGAAAAAGTAGAGTGGGTTGTTTGGTAGGTTTTATTAGGTTTTTTTAAGTGGGCTTTTTTAAAAAAATCCTGGGTGGTTTTTTTTGGGTCAGGTTTTTTACAACCACCCTGCTTTTCAGTGACTAATTGCTTCATACTTCTGTCACTTTTCATTGCTTTCTCACAGGATTGTTTACCGAGGTTTAAAGCAAACATCTATTAATGCAGCGCTTCTCAACCTTTTTGATGTCGTGGCCAACTTTTCGTTGAGACTTTGATTTTGGGCCCACTTCACAAAAAATATGTTTCAGATCTCATGACTAGGCGTAATTATTGCATTATCTCGGAACATTTCGTGACCCAGCTGAAGGAGCTTCGCAGCCCACCAGTTGAGAAGCGCTGTATTAATGTACAGCTTGAATCTTGATAATACTTGTAAATGCTTATAACATGAACAATGTTTGCTACTCATGCTTATTTCTTGATTGTAGGATTGTTGCATGACTTTTGCTACACTGCAAATATTTGCCATCATAGTTTATATGCGTAGCAAATATAGTATGTTATCAGCCTTGTTTATATACTTATCATTAGCATTCTAGTGAATCTTGGTGGAATTGGCTAATAGCACACATCAAGTTTGATATCTGTTTCCAATTTTAATGTGTCAAAATTTTGTAATGATATAATAAAGCAACACAAAATTAGTTTGCAAAACAATGGTCTATGTCACAAAATTAAAAAAAACGGTAGTTGTTATAGTACACAAAAAAACCACTCTCTCAAGAATATTTTAAGAAATGTTGTAAAATAATTCTTTTTGCAGTTATATGTGTTTTTTCCACTGAAACCCTATCCTAACAGATATAAAAAATAATGACAGGATCAGACGGCCAGTTCAGTTTTGTTTATACTTGCTTTTTGTACTCTTTTTGGAGCGCTATGAGTGTCCTGCAATGGTCATCTTTGTATGCTTGCACCATGGGCAACACGGCTTCTTTCACAGTGAATGTTGCNCTAGTAGCAAGTCAATGGCAACACCATACATGAACTATATCCACGCACCCATCCATCATTGCTGAGCACAAGGCTGGACAAGTAGCAATTTTTAAGTCATCGGTATGACCCAACCAGTGATCGAAACCAGCCTACCAGATTTGGTGACGTGTGCTCAACTAACTGTCCGGGTCAGATGTAAGTTATAAGTTTAATAAGGTGGTGATTTATTGATGCTAATTGATTTTAGGCAAAATCTAACCAAAATTCTAATCCCTATTTTGAAAATTTTTATGAATCTTTGATGCATGATAAGTGATATTGTAAGTCCTAGTTTTTTAAATAACCTTGGTTGTGTATATTTTTGAACTTGGTGTTTTAAATGATTTGTATCAGATTTTAGTTTAACCAGAATGTTGAACATCAAGCATTTTTCAGACAAGAAGTAGCAAAAAATTTAACTTGTTTCTTAAAGCTTAGTTGCTAGAAATACAAGGAGCAATTTAAAGATAATGAAATTCCAGATCAATAAAACAAAACTTTGATTTCTGTATGAAGTCTTAGAGTTTGCTAACATCTTGCAAATGCTATACATGATGCAGTCCACAATTACTACCTGTTCCTTCATTTAGAAAAATGTTTAAACTACGAATTTAGGTCAAACTGAATGGTAAAATTAAGTCAATACAATCAGTACATACTAATCGTAAAGAGTACAGATGAGTGAAACTCGTTGTAGGGAATTCTTTCCTGGAGATACTGATTTTTCACAAATTGGTGTACCTACTTGAACAATGGCATGGTGACTTGATATAAAAGTTAGCAATCTTGATAATGTTGGTGTAGGGGTGCTTATCTGCACACACTGATTAGTGCAGTATCAGGCTAGCTACTTACTGTAAGATGTCTGGCCAAATTTTTTGTGTGTGCTCGCTATAATTTTTTTCCCTTTTAACTATGTATGTTCACAGACTGTGAAAAGAAAAAATGGAATGTTTATTTAAAGCACTTGCTTCTGCTTTAATTTACAATGTGTTTTAGGCAACTGGTGAAAACAGGCAAAAATCACAAACAGGCTTGTAGTTCTTTGAATCGATAAATATTTTTGCAATTGCTTGCTATTTTTTTACTGCCTAGAAATTTGGTGGTGTCTGATAAAACTGCAGTTCTTTTTCTAATATGTTATTAATATGAACTCAGGCCATTAGTTGGTTTTATAGTCTTTGTTTCAAGACCTCAGAATTGTCTGTGGCACTGACTGCAGTTAACTAAGTTTTCATGTCATGAAAGCTATAGCTACGTAACACTACTGATGCACTTGTGAATAATTTCCATCATTGTCTGTTTTCGTTAAGTTAAATTTTCATTAAATTGTTTATTTGTAGGCAGACAATTTTTTGCAAACTCTGTTGTATTAACATCTGCAGTTTTGACTGCACAGACTAAACTAAATGATTAGCAATTTAATTGTTGACATTTGTATCTATATCAACACATATTGCACCATTTAAAATTTGGTGTGGTTTGTGAACGACTTAACAAATTTGGTTTTACAGATGTTTTAGCATCAAAAAACAAAGTAAAAAGACATGTTTTGAATATGAAAACTCATTAAAAAATGTTGAGACTACTGACAGTTTGGTTTCTCAACACCTTCAAAGCTGGTATATGAATATATCGTACCTAAAAATCATGCACGAGCCGATATTTTTGCACTACTTTCCAACTCCATAACTCACCAGTTGATTGTGCTAGAGAGCTGTTCAAACCCTCAAAAGACTTGGCAAGTCTTTAAGTCTGCAATGAAAAAAAAATTTTTGGGTTTCGGATTTTTTGTGAGTAGTGACATCATAGTGAGGAAGGCTTTTGGCCATTTTGGCTCATATTACCTGGCCTGGGGCCCAACCACTAAATGGAAGTATTTTGCTCAAGTTCTCATTGGAAACTAGGCTATAATCTAAATCTTTTGAGCCTTTGATTGAATTTATAGTTTCTGGTTCAAAAGTTATGGCCTAAAAAAATCAAATTGAATAATGATGCAATAATGAGATTAATTAATTAAATTTTATTGTGTTTAGCTCATAAACATTTAATCCCAAACCTCAGCAAGACATCCAAAGTATCAAAGGACTCAGATTTTAGCCTAGTTTCCCATAAAAACTTTAACGAAATGCTACCATGTAGTGGTTTGGGTCCAGGGCCAGATTAAGTGGACCGAAAAGGCTTGAAACTACTCTGCTTATGACGTCACTCACAAAAAATCCTATATCCAAACTCAAAAAATTGTATTTTCATTATAGACTCGAAGACTTGTCAAATCTTTCAAGGGTTTGAACAGCTCTCTAGCGCAATTGGCGGAGGATTTATGCCATTGCCAAGACGCGTGTCATCTGCTGATTTAGGCTGAAACCCTGGTAGTGAAGGTATTAAGAATCCAAATTTATTCCCACGTTTCCAATTCCATGATCAGTTTTAATTAATTCTAGCAAGCATATCACAAATCAGCAACCATTGAGGTTGGAGACAGTTCAATGTGCAGAATCTTGCTGGAGTATCTCTTTATTTATAATGAAATATGACAGTAATCAATCAAATATATTTGCTTTAGTTTAGGCTGATATTAGTGGTCAATGACATTGATATCAGCTATTATGTTCCACATGTGAAAATGATCATTATGTAAGCCATGATTGTGTACTTTGTACAAGCCTAGAGAATGTTGATTTTGTCACTGCTTTTGCTACTAGTTGTAGTTGTGTTACATTATAATATGAGTGTTGCTCTATTGCTGATGAAATTTTGATTGAAGCAACTTCATTTGTTTTTGAATTTTACCAGTTACTTCACGTATTGTTTCCATGTTGTAGCTATACAACTGCATGTCGCAGTGAGTGCTTGATGCAGTTAAGTGTATGTTCTTATTTGCTCACTTGATTGCTTAGTGATTCATAGCACATAAAATGGGAGCATATTTATCATCTCCTGCTTTGGAAAAGAAATCGCAGGATTTTGAAGACATTGAAAATTACCAGTGTGGTGTTTCTGGAATGCAAGGATGGCGAATCAGTATGGAGGTAATGTCTTTTTGTCACATTATGCGTAGCTTAATGCTGACAAAATGAACCGTTAGCAAAGATTTTGTATACATTGGTTAGTGCTGTAAACAAACTTTTTTTTTCTTTTGATCATCTTCACAACTAATGGACTTCTTTATGATGCAATAAAATGCTACTCAATATTTGTGGTTATCTTCACATCAGACTTTAATTACTATGTAACAGAAAAAAAACTGTTTTTTTTAAGAAATCCAAGATTTAAAACCAAATAAAATAGTGTATGACCTTAGTATTAATCACCTTTCTTTTAGTTCACTTGTATTTTAGTTACACTATTCATTGGTTTGATACACAGAACAATCTCTAAAACCGAAGGTCTACAATTACAATTAAGTTTAAGTCAGTATATGTGTGTGTGTCAGTTAGAGTCCTGCATGGGGTGGGTTAACCCACATGGGTTGTGTGTACCCACATTTGCAGTGCAGATGTGGGAACCTGCAGAGATACACAGCTGCGAGTGTGGGGCAGGCATGGGTTGAGACACGGGATAATAAAATTCTTTGTGCGGGTTACTGAATATTGACTGAATGCATGTGAAAGTGACATGAGCAGGAAAGAAGGTTGCGCTTTCTTATTTTACAGATTTTTTAAAGACTTATGTTAGTTTTGAAATGAATCACTGAATAAATTGCCACTAGCGATGAAACATGTGGCATGAGTTTTTAGTAGTTTTGTGTGACAGGTGCAGATTTGGGACGGAAACAGTGTGAGGTGGGTGCGAGTTGGGAGGGCCTGTGGGGGAGATGCAGGTTAGAAGTTTGCAAGTGTGGGATGGGTTTGGAATTTGCAGGTGTGGGGCTGGAGCGGACAAAAATTTTCAACCCGTGCAGGACTCTAGTGTCTGTGCGTGTATTCATCCAGTTTCTGGCAGTCCGGTTACATTGTTTGGAATACTTTGTGTTGAGCCTATGTTGTGAAATATAAGGAAATGCACTGTTGAGGCAGGTGTAAAACAACAAACCTGGGATGTTGCTCTTTTTGAACTGAAAAAGTTCATAGCTTGGTGGTTGTTCATGGTGTGATAGGAGGATGCAACTTTTGTGTGAAAATTTTATGGGGTATAGAAGTCATGGGGATATGCAATGTTTGCACAAACTATGCCCAGTAACATCAAATTTTTAGAACCTATGAGATATCTTCGCTTTGATCTGAAGATAGAAAGGCGCAGAAAATCTTTGCACGATAAATTTGCTCTCGATTCACAACTTCAGCATAGTTTCTTAGAAAACTTCCAAAAAGTATTTTTTCCTCAGCAAGTACTGCATTACCGTGGATGAGCAGTTGTTGCCAAAGCTAGGCACGTTGCAAATTCATCCAGTACATGGCTAACAAACGAGACTAGTTTGATTTGAAGTTCTGATGGGCAGTTGATGTTGAAAACAAGTATTTTTTCTACGTGTTTTTTATGTAGGAAAAAAACACACAGAGTTCAGACGTGAGTGCGCTCTACTGCTGATGTTGTTATGAAGCTAATGGGCCAGGTTTTCCAGCTATGTTCCAATGTCACAAGTAATAATTTTTCACCTCACTTGACCTGGTGCAGTGGTTCACTGAAAAGCAGTTCAGTCTCGCTAGAACAATGCCACAAAACAGGCAGTTCTAGAAGTGTACAAAAATAAAAAGGATCTGTACAAAACAGAAGTGTTTCGGTTTGATAGTGAAACGCCACACTTATATCATACCAGTGCAATTCAAAGAAAAACCTGGCAATTTTGAGTAGCCTACATCCAGATGTTCAAGTTTCAAGCAATGAAAATCCGAAAAAGAAACCTTACTAAGTACTGTAATACAATGCCACCAAAGTGGGGGGTGACATATATGATCAAACAACGAGACTTTTCTCTAAAAGCAGGAACTAGGTGGCATGTGCAAATGCTTTATGATGTTTGATAAGGTTTTTATCAACAATTGGGTAACTTACAAGTTTGTCTGTCATACCAATATAAGCTGCAGATAATAAATACAAAAAGTGGCAGAAGAACTAACAAGGAATATTGTGTCTGAAAACCGTCCAGCAGAAGAATTTTTCGGCCTCTAAAGCTCTAACACCACACTTGCGGTCAAACAACGGTTCATTTTCTGTACTTCAAAATGCATAAATCACACTATTGACACTTTTCAAAGTTATACGAAACCTATGAAAGATAACTGTGCATACAAAATATGTAAATTGTGATCTTCAATACTGAATGCACAGCATATACTGTATTAGTTGTTTTTACAAAAATACTGGTTTTGATTGTAAGTGGTTATTGTATTTCCAAATGAAAAAGTAGAAATCAGTATGGAGTAGTTCACAAAAGAAAAATAACCCTTTTCTGAATAAAGTCTTTAACCCTTTACGTCCTGAAATGGCCAAGATCGGGGCCGGCACTCTTTTGGCCATAACTCGCCAGCCGCTAGAGCTAGAGAGCTGTTCAAACCCTCTAC
>JGI24021J15306_10009470_pt1 | contig 12060 bp, 7 predicted proteins | sample Ectturendosymbi1_FD_15306 | JGI IMG/M metagenome (IMG submission 15306)
TGATGTAATTGGTAATTTTTATCGTGGATTCCAGCACATTTTACAGAGGAGTAACAATCATATTTCCATTGCAACCCTGCCGAATCAAAAGATTTTTGCTTCTCCCGAACATCTGCGCTTGTTGTAGTTTGCAGTTCCCCGAAAATAGGAGCTCCTCTTTAATGTCTCAAGAATGAATATATCTCACGAAAACAAGCAACTGAGCACATGAAGTAACATCTACTGACTCATCCACGTGAAAAAAACATTGGAGTTGGAGATGCTTTTGTTTCATTTATCACCTGGTCTTTCACATCTTCCGGCATATCTGAAATGCGCCTCTGAATAGTATCGCTGGAAGAGATATTCGTCTCATGTTTGCCTCACTACCTTCTCCAAGAAGTTGTTTTACTGTTTTTAACAAACAGGGTTTCACAAGCGTTTTTTTCAATGGTGTGAGTTTTTTTGCTTGGCAATTGCAAGTGCGACTTCATATGATGCCTGTCTTATTGGGGGAAACTTCCAGCAAGATAGTCTGACGTTTCAAACTCGCTTCATGGCGTCGGAAGAATTCTATAACTTTTTCTGGCGTGGTTGGAATGCTTTGTCTCTAAATACTGTATCAATTACGAAGGTTTCACATAGTTTTTAGCACTGAGATCCTTTATATCACTGCAATGTGCTTCTTCCGAAATGTTGACTGCGACTTCACAACAGTGAACTGTTGGTAGGCTATCTTAGTCAACAACTGGTTTAAAACTAGAGTAAATTATTTGTGACATGTTGGAAGGCTTTGGGTCTAAATGCTGTAAGAACTTCGAAGGTTTCACAAACTCAGCATCAGTACCGAGAACAACGCTGCACAAAACACATTATGGCTTCATTGTGTTTTTTTTCAACTATGGAGGTAAAACCAAATTTCAAATACTCTTCAAAATACTTGCGTTTCCTGTCCATGGCAATAATAGAAATGAAAGTATCATAATACTTTGAAGGTAGAAGATGTTTCTGCCTAACTGCTGGTTGCAATTTCACAATAATAATATGCTGGTATCAAAGGCTACAACAGTTTTAAAACAAGATCGACCATGCGCGTCAATTGACACAAGCAATATACTGCTTGTGGTTTACTTCACCTCGGATTTCGACAANAGACGTGCAAGNTTGTATTTGATAAAACTAACAGATTGGACTCTACAACGGTGGTCTGACGATGGAAAGACGTATCTGCTCTTCAGGTTGCGACTTCGGATGCATACATTTCCAATCATATTTTGCAACATATTGTGATATTTGGATTCGTAACTCCAATGCTATAAATTGCACTAGTAAATCACGGCATGCGCAACAAACAAGCTTCTCCGAGAAGCAAGTGCAATGCGATAACCAGATTTTGCGATTTGAACTGAAGTGTTAACACAAACACGACAATTTAAACATTTCCTTACATTGAAATCTTTGCGCACCCTAAAAAAACTTCGCGACCTTAGTTTGACAAACGCTGCTCTAGTAGATATAGGTAGAATCAAGTCTCGGTTCAAGTTAGCCTGAACGCTAACATTTACTGTGATAAGTTCGAGGAAATTTCAGACTTGTTGATTTTTCCTGAATTCTTCCGCGGGCCACTGAAAACGCTGTGGCGGGCCACATGTGGCCCGCGGGCCGCTAATTGCCCACCCCTGGTGTAAGAAATGGTGCTAACATTGACTTCGATAATGTAATAAACTTGGTTTGTATATCACCATGCTGTATAGCTTTATTATCTGAAAGGTTTTCAGTAAGACGTGAAACTTCTTCCTCTGGAGTTTCATGCATATATAAAGATGAATAACAAGGGTTAGCGTATTGTGGTTCGTCTAAAGGTCCTGAGATTCTGTTTGCAAATGTGTTGTTTGTTATGCTATAAGTGCATGTGAAGTTACTCAATGTATAGCGTTTTGCCTAAATCTAGAGTTGTGAGCTCGTAACGCTTGTAGTCAATAGACGTTATTGCGTTACGTGCGTCACCCTCGTTATTACTTGTTGTTTTAAGGGTATTTCTGAAAATGTGACTAACGAAGTGCGCACTGTTGTTTCTATAGCTGGTTCGCATAGGCTGTTGCAAATATAAAATGTCGTGCTTGCTGATACTACAGAGGAACATATGTCTGCAAATCATCGATCTATTTTGGTTTGTTAACCAAGTGCTGATCATATTTTCGGTGAATTTGTAGGCCTTCAAGGATTATGGTGAAAGGCTTGAAGAAAAGCGTGTGTCTCCTGTCTTTCCAGTGAGTGACTTATTTGCCTATGCTGAGATTATTTTACTATACGCGTCAGTAAACGCAAGGTATAATGTTACCCATAATTTGCATATGTCTTCCTGGGACACGTGACATCCGTTATTTCCAGATCAAACTTTTTACTTCCATATGTGCATTGTTTAATCACTTTCGCAACAAAATGTTATCTTCCCAGCGAAACGTATCATACAAATTTTAGGCAGGATACCACCAGAAAAAGGATTTTTAGAGGGGATTTTTTTGTTTGTGCGTCGAAAACGTCATGCACGTGTTAGATCCGTTTTTTCAGATCAAGTCATGGTGTTGGAAGTCTCATCACATGTAAGGTATTGGTGGTAACATATGGCCTAACAGGTTTTGCACTTAAAATTGCATTGAAATGTTAACTTGGAAAAGTGTCCAAAATTTCTGCACATCAGGTATCCCTGGGTAGTGTAGTACGTACCCATACATCCTATATAAAGCCTTTCAGGGACATTTTTGGAAAATAACTCTGGCACTATTCCATCTGTCTCTGAAAATCAGGAAAAGTCATCGAAGCACAGGTTTCTAACATTTTTCTAACTATGTGAAATTAACAAAAGAAAATGCCTCTGGGCAGGGGACGACCCATGATTCCTGAGCAGGGTTCTGTTTTTTTTCGCTGAGACGTTTCGGTCATTTGTCACATAATAGTATTTGTCCCGTAATAGTATTAAAACCCGCCGCAATGGTATTCACTAGTCTACCTTTTCAGGCATTGTGACCGAATAGACTCAATTTTTTCGGTCATTTAAAAAACTCAGTCTATGACCGAAAAATGGCCGATAAATTTCTTGACTGAAAACGGTTAGCTATAAATTTTTTGGCTAGTTGCTGTAAATCGAAATTGGGTTTAAACTTAGGAAGGCCATTTTCATATCTTGCGCTAACAGCATGGAATATTGCTTTATCACGAGTGGCGATCAAATGATGGAGCAACAGCAAGGAAATTCATCAATACCTCAGATTTTGATCCTGAAAGTTGCATGAAGAAAGCGTTCCGCAGATTCGATAAATTTACGTTAACAGATCTGCTTCAATCCGAATCGAAAGAATCGAAAAAAGGCGAGTTTGTGATGAACTACTAGAAGTGTTGTGGGCTTGTGGTAATCATGCGTTTTTTTTCAGAGACTGGTTTAGATTACTGTATGTGTGTGCAGTGTACATTGTATATTGGCTTCTTATCTGCCTTTCCTTGATGTATCACTCACAAGAGTGTTTTCATCCTCTTAGTATTAATTACGAAGTTAAGAGGCTTCAAAGGGTCTCGGTGAAAATCAAGTCGGGCGTGGGTTAAGGTTTAACCATAATAACCATTTCCAAGGGTATCAGGCCCCTAGTGTTGGTGTAAAGGTAAGAGATGCAAAGTGCTTTGCTGCCAGTTATTAGTGTTGTGTACTGGTATGCGTTGTACATATTGAAAAATGTGCCGAATGTTTTAAGAGAGCTGTATCTTCGTCGTCTGTACCTTAAGAAAATTGTAAAACTTTAATTCTATCTTGCCCTAACTTTCACATTATCCTTCTTCTGTTTAGGCCTGGCCCAATCATCTCTTGACTATTTTTGCACTGCGGCTAAATGTGTCGCTCAAAATATAGTCGTGAAAAATTTGTTTGGTAAGGTGAATACTGGATCAAATTTTTATGAATTCGCCAAGGAAGCGTTTGTATTTCTGAAATCTGCAGTATCACATCGCCACGTAACCGAACAACTAGTTGAGGTAAGAAATTGAGCACAGTGATGTGAATTGTGTGAAACAGCGGTGCCACTGGATACTGTTGCGCTACTTATTTCTAGGGAAGCATGAATATCCAGGAAACGCTAGTGCGCGTAAAGCTAAATTTGACATAGTCCGCAAAATGTATTGATTTAGATGTAGGTGGTTGGGGCTGAGGCCTTATATAAAAATGTAATTATGGCGAATTTTAAAGCAGTAATATAAAGAATGATCAATTGTGACTGTAATGTTGCGCGTGTGTACAATAGTGGTGTCGATTTCTTTATTTATTATTTATTCGGACCATTTTCACATTGTTCAGTTGTTTACAGGCTAGGGTAACTTCCCATATTAAGAGTTAAGCAAACGCCGGCAAAAGCGGACTTTCTTACAGTAGAGATCGCTTTTTCCAAGGCAGAACAAAGGAAGAACTTATGGCACAAGGCGCCAAAGCTCATTCCAGATCTTTGCAAACCGAAACAATTAATTAAGCAACAGGAAACTCGTAACATCCCATGTAACCTATAAACAAATGATGACAGGAATTGATGTTCCACGATACAGCAATCCACAGTCAGTGCTGTACACATTGATCGTCGCCTCACTCTTGTCAAAAGTGATGAAAAACGTTAACTGCGCGAAGTATTTGTTTTTTTGCTCGTCCTGCGATTGCTTCTACACTTGTGGAGTGCGGAGCATATGTTACCAAAAGTTCCGTAGTAATTGGTGTGTACCATGGCATTTCGTTAGTCATCTTTTAATCGTGGTACCATCACCAATACTGCAGGTTAGTGAAATTTTCTTCTGGAAATCTTCCAGTCAAACTGCTTTGCCCTTCAATTGAAAAAAAATGGTTGGAATAAAACGTAGCAAGTGTCATGTATTAAGAAGCTGTCCAGCTGCTTATCTGCCTGTGTTTCCCCATACAAACTCAAACAGGCTTTTTACTTTGTTGGCCTATGCTTAATTTTACCTAAAATACCGCCTGTGGAGTGCTGTTAACGCTAGATTCAATGAAGATGATTAGGTAAGGTGCAAAGAGAACAACTTATGAAAGGACTCTTAATTACGTGTTTTTTTTGTTCAACCAAACCTATGTTTAAGCAATCGCGTCAATTATAATTGATAATTATCATTAGTAACGTTGGCCTAGAAGTGACTTTATTAATTCAGTCTACTAATGTGCTTGATATTACTTGTGTTGGTACTGCATAGGATGCAGCACACATTCATCTTCATGAAGTAATAGATGAAGCTAAAGACGTCTACAGACAGTTCATGCAACAGGTTAGTTATGCATGGTCCAGCTGCTTTTAGTGGCAAGTGGCTCGCATACTGTTTCCAGTAGTAGTATAACAACATTTCTCGTAGTGGTATATTTCTCTGTTTTCATTTTGCTTGTCGCGATGAAGACGAGCTGGAGTTTTCTCATAGAACACTGCGGTGGAAGGAATTTCAAGAGAGACAGTGCTTGGTGTGCACGATGAAGCCAAAGTGGCTTCTCTTAGTTTATTGGAATCGTGCAGGAACAGTTGCTGTTCTGTATATCTTTGTGAACAAATGGAATTACTGCGCAAAACAATTTCCCAATACAAGAGAGAGTTCTTACAGCAACTGGTAAAAGAAGAGGTTGGTATGTTCATTTGACTACTGTCTATTGAAATGAATCCTTTCACACCTAAGAATCAGACACAAAGATCTTGAGAGTATATGTTTCGCCAACAACGTAGGCATCATCAGCTTTATTCAAATTCGTTTCACCACTTCATTTTTAAAAAAGTTGGTTTTACCATGTTTTCGTCAAGGTTATTCTGTTTAACTGTTGTGTAATGTTGATTTTGCAAACTGATTACCATCGAAAAGTGCAGAAATGGCTTAATGTTTATAATCTGGTGAGGTACAAGCTGGACTTGGCAGACAAAAATGAGTGACGTTAATATGAACAGAGAATCTTTTCTTCTAGTCTATTCGTGAATAGATATATTTAATTTTCGTGTTAATAAAATCGTTGGAGTAATTCCTTAGCCCGGAGGTTTTCAACTTATGGGCCATGGCCCAGTAGTGGGCCATGACGCTGTTTTCAGTGGGCCACATAGCTTTTCTACCATAAACTCTTGGTGTTTGTTGAAACTTGGTGTTTTTCATTGAACGTTAAAGGGCCAACGCCATTTCTTACTAATTTAGTGGGCCATGAGCAAAAAAAGGTTGAAAACCCCTGCCTTAGCCCCATTGCTAATTGCACCTGAGCGTATGTTAGTTTGCGCTGTTTTTTTTGCATATTTAAGATTAGCAACTAATGTGTTCCAATGAATGCATCGTACTTCTTGAAAAGTAAGCTTTGTTAAACGAGCGGTAATGGAGGTTCTGAACTAATTTTCAATCAGGATAGATTTTCTCTGTTGGATGCCTTTTGGTGAGAGGCCTGTTCATAGCTTTTTTCATTTGCAGAGCGATCCAGGCAGTGTACCAGTTATATGTAGAAGAATCGTTAAAGAAGCTGTCAAGTTATACAAAAAAGGAATGCAGGTCATACCGGTGCTCTCTGTTGGTTCTTTATCCGTAATTTAGTTTTCAACCTCCTAACTTCAAATCAACCTTGTGCGAAGGCTGCTTTCAGTATCTGAATTGCTGCAAACTATTTTCAACGTACCAAAAGATCAACTAAAAAATCGTGCCCGAACTCGATTTTTTAGGTTAAATCCAGGATATGACGCTTTGTAACTTTCCAAAGTTGTCATCCACTCGGAGATGTTCCGCTGCACACATTGTGATAATTCTTGTAGTAATTTGCAGCTGATCTAAGCCTTTGTTTCCGAGTTTGTGGGTCATGGGGCTGTTGTTCCAACTGAGCCGCGCAAGCAATTGGTAAAAATTACGTACAATTGCAACTGTGATAGTAAGTTTATTTGTTACGCTACAGCATTGCAACGCGGAAGAAAACACTGCTAGAATGCATCTGCAATCAGGACGCCGAAAAATCCTTAAAGTTGTCCGGTCGAGGCGTCCCAAAACTTTAAACCAACACAGTGTCACAATGCATGAACGTATTGTAAACAATGTACAAAGCACACAATTGACAAAAACAAGCAAACAAAAACAAACATATTCACAAAATGAGAGGAGTCAATACCTATGCTGTTTGCAGAAGGTGACATGGGGCAACAACAGTTTCGGTATCACGGTTGCTCCAGACCCTTGCGTTTGCTGTGCAGTCGAGCAGGGTTGATAAAAACCATGATTAATAAAAAAACATAACATTGTTTTTTTACATCAAGATCTTTTTTTTTCATATTCAATGTGTAGGGGGTGGCCACCTATTCCTTGTTTTACTTTTTGGTAATTTATTATGTCTGTGCTGTGTAAGTTTCAAGTACACCAATTAGAAGAGCTGAACTTTCATTCAAACTTCTTTGCTCAAGTTGTGCAATACGCCTTAATGCAAATAAGTTCATAACACCAACATCGGTATGCAAAACGAAACATTTATTAAAATGGCAAACTCAAACCATCAATTTAGCAAATCCCATCGTAGTATACTAACAGTTTTAACTTCTCAGTCTGCAACAGCTGGTGATTTCAGTCCACATGCCATTTTTGCAGTTAGTTGATATAGAACCTATGTCCTCACAGAAGTTGTGATTGATGAGATTGCTTTTAACTTTTATTGTCATGAGAACTCTCTACCTTTTATACTAATACAAGTGAAAACCGATTAGAATGCCAATTAAATTTGTCACAGAGATCACACAAAGCTTTATAACTGCACATGATTTTTGCTTGATTTTTTTGATGTTTGCAGTTTGATTTAATCACTGATTTAACTCCTACGATATCTGTTTGAACTTCGAAAAAGTTACCCTTCAAACATGGAAAACATGAAGGATCAAACGCCAAAAGCGAGAAAAATTTTTTGATAAGTTCGAATAGTACGGGGCTTTGCTGAATATATTTTTCTGAAGAAATGATCCTATAAATATCTTGACAACTGGTGTAAATTAAGAAATTGTTTTTTTAGTTTGTTCATAAGACCAAAGTTTTAAAAAAAAAATTATTTTAAAGGTAATATCGTAAAATATCACAAGTCAGTTTTTCAAAGGAAAATATTAGGTACCCTGTATTGACCTGCAAGGATCCGATTTTCAATTCTAGGGACCCGAATCGGATCCCTAAAACACCTTTAAAAAACGGGTCCCTAAAACACCTTTAAAAAACCCTGCATAAGTATAAATAAAATTGTTCCACTTACTGCAGGTTTTTTTGAGGAAAATGTTAGGTACCCGGTATGGACCTGTAGGGACCCGATTTCTCTGATTCTAGGAACCCGATGATAATTTTCTCTGATTCTAGGGACCCGATTTTCAAATCTAGGGACCAGAATCGGGTCCCTAAAACACCTTAAAAAACCTGCACTAACCAGCAAAGTTATCTTGCGCAGAATATTGTTAAATTGCAACTATTTTTCTGCTTGAGATCCGCATCGTAATTGAAAGCTTAGTCCAAAACTGATTGTAAAGCAATGGGCGTCCAGACATTAGCTAGGCCCGAAGCATATTAATTGATTTTCACGGAAAACCAAAACCACGCGAAACTGAAAGGCAATGCTTCACCACATTCGAGTGCGACTTGGTATCGGTGAGCCGTGCGTTGTTCGATGATACAGCTCCTCGCTGCGACCATCCGTCAAGGTGCGGACAGCAGTCAGGGTGGTGTACCAGTGAATGTTTGTCTCTAGCAGATGTGGGTTTTAAGTCAAAAATTGTTGTCACCTCGCATTGTTCTGCATGTTGCCCAAGGCAGTGAGGGATGGTGTGTGATTGTAGTTGTTTGTGTAAAAAGTGCCTAACTTCGTTGAAAATGTACTCCAAATGTTATTTGAACCTACTCGAATTTTGTACCACATTTGAAAATCAGAAAGCCTGCATGAACACATGGTTTTCGTTGGATGGTGAATCTGGCAAAATAGTCGTAAAGGCTCTGATGGTTTCGAAGTAAATTTGCGTTGATAGGTTGTTTACCAACCAAGTTGTTTTATTTTTACTAGGAAGACAATTCAGGTTGAAATGTATACTAATGCATACCATTCAATTTTTGCTTTCTTTTATCGCGCAGTTCGATACAGGCTGGGTTGACGATCAAAGGTTCAATCGAGTTGACGCTGACCAGCGTTCAGCAGCCTTGCAACATTTGAGGAACCAGCTGAAGCGCATTGTGCCTCACGATGACGTTTACATACAGTCTATTCGGCTTGAAGTAAAGATGGATCTTATAAACGAAATTACAGCTGTGAAGATCAAAGCCCGGCAGGTGTTTTCTGGTGTTTTGATAGATGTTCTGATATTTTTATTTCTTTCATATTTAGAAGTTTGAATCACTGTTGAGGTGCCAGTTCACAACGAGAGAAGTATATATGACCAAAGTAACTTAGTAAACTAAAATTCAAAATCTTTGAAGATCAGAAGGAAAAATGAATTTGAAGTTTCAGTTCGTCCTTTCATTGCTGTAAATAAACAAAGTATCTTTATTTGATAATATGTGGTAAAATACTTGTGGCTATAATTTGCTCGTCACTATTAAAATGCAGACTAAAACGAAACAGTTGTTTCACATCAAAGAGTGTGAAAAAAGCGCAAAAAAGCAAAATGTCTGCTTGTCTAAATGCGGAGACCCCAACTCACGAATCGCGCATATAGTTTCTAAACCTTTTTTTTTATTTAGCAGAGTCAGGGACGAAATTTTGATGTGTGTAGTGCTGGTGTGTCAGTTGTCAAAGTTGAAAGCCACCGCAGTGACAGCCGCAGTTCCGGATCGTCCTATCGTGGTTAGAAAGCTAATTGTTTAGTCACCCTACACTTCAACAAGTCATGTGCTGCTAAAGAACGCCGGAGCGCGCTGCGCAAGTCGAAAACATGCTATTAAAAAGATTGTGTAACTTTATGTAGTCCTCAGATGAATGTAACTTTCGGAGGTAGAGTGGTTGCTTGTGGAACAAGCTTATCACGCATGCTGAAGTTGCTCGACAAATCGGCGGAAAAGATTCCCGTCAAAACACACCTAAGCATGTTGATCATTCCAGTTTTGTTTCTAGCGCGTTATATTCCTGAGGCAACGTGCATCGTTCTCAATGAATTGCAAGTAACATGAAACGTCTTCTTAGTGTGCTTTCTTGCACGCACGTGTGCCAAACACATGCAAGTACGCTGTAGGTGCAGTGTATACAGGGGCGCAACGAGGTCACATGGAGCCCGGGGCAAGAAACAAGCTTGACGCCCCCATGTTCCAACCAAGGGTCTTTCGGAAGCAAATGTATTCTATTGAAGAAAGTACTTCTGACATTGTTAGGACTTTTCGGCTCCCCACGCAGTCATTCCGCGCCTCCATAGTGATTCGGCGCCCGGGGAATTATGCCCCCTTTCCCCCCTCGTTACGCCCCTGAGTATATATGAACAGACTCGTGTTGCTTTGCCAGGAACATTCCTGCAAGTAAAAAGACACATTAATACTGTAGTAGAGTAAGCCTCTTTCGGGCAAGCAACTACACAAAAACAGCCAAACGACCGAAAAAAAACATTGCTGTCAATGATGGTCAGTCGCGTCCGAGCTTAGCGCTGTAGTTTACCATTATAATTGCTATTCTTCGCAGGGGTTACGCAACTTTTTGGTCTATCCGATTCCGTCAGAGGTAGAGCTTGATTTGCAGAACTCATCTGGGTCAACAAAGTTCATAAACTTAATGGAACTGGAAACTACATGATGAAATTACCAATACACTTAGCCAAACACTCCGGTTTAACTAATGCATTGCACGTACTATACCTGTAACAAGCACATCAGGCTGTTGGCAAGATTGCCAGACAGCATTATCGTTCCATCATTGCAGACCAGTGGTCTATAAAGTTTTAATACCTCAATACCCCTAAGTCATATTTTCGTCAATCTGGATACCCATTTTCAACAAGTTTAATAACAAAAAGTTATGAGAAATAAAATAAAACTAGTGCAGAAATACTCGCTGGAGCAGTGAGGGAAAAGGTCAATGCAAAGGCTGAATCACATTCATCAGTATCAATCTTCTTTTCCATGTGGGTACAGTGTTGTTAGATTGCTAGAATGAATGTAATGGTAGAGTGTTAACACTAAAAAACTCAATGGAACAACACTGTTTAAAAAGTAAACAATGGTAAATCGTTGACCAAAACCATCGATAGGTATCAACGTAAAGTCAACATACATTTTCTGTGATGAATTCAGCATTCACGGCGTTAAAAGTTGCGAGGTCTAGTTATGAGCACTGGAAGCGAATGTGCGTTTGCGGTAGCACGTGGTCATTGATTCAAGGCCCGTTTGAATGATCGTTGCCTGTTCTCAAGAACCTGTTGACATGAAATTGTGACATTTTGCAGATTTCTTTTTCAACAGCACGCGTTGATTTCGTGTATAACAGGGGTGGGGAACATGCGGCCCGCGTGAACATTTGAAATGGCCCTCATCAGAATTTTTGTTACCCAAGTTAGAGTATACAACAAGTCAAAACGAAACTGCATAATAAGCAGGTTCTTGTAATTACTATCTATAGACAGTAAGTCAAGATAAGTCGCTATTTCCTCATAGTGAGATAAAAGTAGAATTTTATGAGGATAAAATTAATAGATTTGCGGGCCGCCAGCGATAATGCACAGTTCAAGCGGCCCGTGATAATAGATTCCCCATCCCTTGTGTACAAGATGTTGCTTAAATAAGCCGCCTGAGACTTCGTTGAAGTTGCTTTGTTTGACATCACATGGATTTTTTACAGAAAAAATTGTACAGGAAATGCGAGAAAATTTCGCGACAACATGTGGTAATGTACCGAGATCTTATTCAGGTAAGCTGGTTTTGAATTGTGGTTCGTACAATGACGGATCGATTGTTTGTTGTCAATCAAGGCTTGCTTCAAATTTGGTGGAAGTGGAGCTTCGGAAATTGCAGTGCTTAGAGTGTGCGCCTGCGGAACAACGCGCTGCATTGATTCAGCCTCCTTTCCGCTGTCTGGGGTAGTACCATCCGAAGTTTTTTAATGTGTGG
>JGI24021J15306_10009471_pt1 | contig 12059 bp, 8 predicted proteins | sample Ectturendosymbi1_FD_15306 | JGI IMG/M metagenome (IMG submission 15306)
GTTCAAGTGCTCTGCTCCTCTCGGTGTTGGTTGTGTGCAAACACCGATTCTGTAATGCACTACTGTATGGCTAACAATTCTTTGTGCTCTTATGTTGAATCATTGCGTCTGTGATACGGACCACGAGTCTGTAATAAAAACTATTGTTATTATATTATTACTGTTATACGCTAGTACGACCATAGGCATAGGAGGCGGTGGTGCAGGCGGAGTTGTAACCACCAACTACTTTGCTTTCGGACAAAAATCATTTCAACATGCCAAAAATTACTTCCATTGAAATTTTAATATTTGCTAAAATTCTTGTTCAGTTTAATTCCTTTCTGGCATTGATGAGGTGAAAATAGCATTAGATGTGTCTTTCTATTTCTATAACAAGTTAAATTGTAAAATATTTTGAAAATCTACTTTTTGGGCATGAAGATATTTTTCGGGCAAAACGCTCCCTAAGCCTATGATTACGACCATTTTTTGTTAATTTAGTGGAACATAGCAGCATGACATGAGTTACCATTTGTCAGAAAGCAATGCAAGGCTGATTGGAAGCGCTTTTGCCTTCTCACAGATGAATCCGTTGAGAGATTGCAACCTCCGGACACCGGACACATCAAAAAACACATCAAACACATCAAAAAGAGGGCATACCAGGATTTTTGCGAGAGCCTACTTTCTGCGGCCAAACAATGTATCCCACGTGGCCGCCGGAAGAACTATGTGCCATGCTGGGACAAAGAGTGCGAGACCCTCTATCGCTCCTTTACCCGAGCCCCAGTGGGGACTGATTCCGATAGAGCCGCTTCGTCCCTACTATCTCGGCTCGGGCAGAAGAAGCAGGGACGATGGGAGGAAGCAGTAAATTTCATCGACTTCTCGCACTCTAGCCGCAAGGCGTGGAGAACCATCAACAAACTAACTGGCAGGTCTGGACGCTCCTTTCATCAAATTCCATCGCCTCGCATCTCGTGAAGAACGGGGCACACAAGACCGGGGATCGCAAGTCCACCAGGCTGGTCAACAAGGAGCAGTCCGACCAATGAAGATCCCAACACCTGAAGGTCGCAATATCTCTGAATCTTTTAGGCCGGAGGAACTTGCTGCTGCCCTCAGACGCCTGAAGCCAGGAAAGTCTCCGGGATTGGATTCCATCTTCCCGGAGTTCATACTCCACGCTGGGTCGGCTCTCAAATCTTGGTTTTGCGACTTTCTCAGTTCCTCATGCGCCAACTCAAAATTCCAAGAAAGCAATCTAAGTAAAATATTGCAAATGGATCAGCATCGTTACACATTAACACTTTCACTACTCCCTTTCCCTGGTCCTCCTAGCCCTAAGCAACATTGCAACTAAAAGTTGCTTATTTGTTGTTAAATGCTGATCTATAAAAAATATGTGATAAGATTCGAGAAAGGAGGACGAATAAACGTCCGACCGGACTGAGGACAAACGCTTATGATGCCGGACAATCCGACGTGGAACTGGACAATGGCCAACCAACTAACAGCACAATTATCTCTTCCTGGTTTCTTCACTTGAGTACAGCGTTGTTTTCCATATGTGGTCGGTTCGTTCGCACATCTTGGGGTTTAGTGCATCGTCGTTGATACGCCTCGAATCATCGCTACCATCCTAATGGAAACAATAGAACAACTCAACCGGAGACAGTTCCGCCTTGGTTGCAAAACGCAGTGGCGCAGCCAGCAATTTTGGGGGATTCAAAAAGTCGGGCAGTTTTATCACCCCGCTAACGTCATCGTACCGTGGTATGACCTTTCTGCAATTGGCCTCAAAAATCGCTTAATTCGCAAAAATTAGGACATTTACTTCCCACTGCTGCCATCTTCTTATTAACTGCTGGTCATGGAAAGTCTTGCTAATGGTGGGGAAACAGTCGACGTTGTCCAAAAAAATCCTCTTTGATGAATAACGCTGGAAAAATCTTGCTCTAAGGACTAAGTACTTTAACTTTACAATGCAACGAATCAAACCATCGCTAGCAAAAGTAAACCCACCCTAAACCCTAAATGAAAGCCTCACCAAAGCAATTTGCTTGCCACCGGCTAGTCTAAAGCAGGGGTCCGCAAATACTTTTGGCGCGACCCTAAGAAATAATTCTAAATTCTCACGACCCAAAGATGTCGTTAGCATATAATTTCGTGGAAAATACTCTATAATTAAATATAAATTTAAGAACTACTATTGACAGTAACAATTTTCTTGCACAAAATTGTATGAATCTTAGCACATAAAACAGTGAATGGTTGCATTTATTCTGTCTAATGAGAATGGCAATTTAAAATGTAATTTTAAATTATTTTGTGACCCAGAGTGGGAAGGTCTCGCGACCCACCGTTTGCGGCCCGTGGTCGCAAACGGTGGGTCGCGAGACCTTCCCACTCTGGGTGAAGGAATGATTATACAATCTGATTTAAGAGGATTTTAATGTGAAGGCAACCTCAATTAGATTTATTCTTTTTATGCAGAACAGCTCGCGGCATGACAGTCTGAGTGTGTCCTACTCATCACTATCATACGCCTTCCGTGATGTAACAATGCAGAAATATCAAACAAGAGTTTTTGCAGGCACACTGGGTGTGTTAGACCGTAGCATAATACCGCATTACTAACACAACAATCACGCCTTTGTGGCAGTAGCGTAACGAGAGGTTTGAGCCAGGGGGGAAAACTTAGCTAAAGGTGGCACACTGTCAACTGTAGGGGACTCACTAGCCAACACTCAGAAAAAAAATAGAGAAATGATAGTTAATCCGGATGTGGATGGCTATACTAAACAGGGGCGTAACGAGGTTAGATGGCACCTGGGGAAGAAACAAGTTTGACGCCCCCATGTTCGAACCTGAGGTGTTTCGGAGCAAATGTACTGTGTTGAAGAAAGTAGTTGTAACATTGTTGAGACTTTTCGGCACCCCTCACAGTCATTCGGCGATCGGGGAATTGTGCTGAACATCAAAAGAATAATATAACCGAAATATAAGCTAAGTGGGGTCCGGTTTTTGCATTTATCTTGCCAGGGTGCGATTCTCCCCTCTTTCCCCTGTCAGTTACGCCACTGCTTAGAGGCTTATAACTTTTTATTAATTAAAAAGGATGTAGGCCTATTGCGTTGTGTGTAAAGTTATATTGTACGAAGATTGTTCTTTTATTTTATCGTACCGACTTTCTGTGACACACCTTGTAGGTCATCAATCATAAGTTAAATGTAATTTTGGATTGTTGAATCGCAGAAAAGACTCAGCACAAGGTCTTGCATCTGGCAAGGATCAATGGTCCGGCAAACGCGAAAGCTTGCGTTTCACAAATCTCAAGGATTATCTTAAACTGAAACTGGATCAGTAAGCCTCTGCAGCAGGGGTACTCACACTTTTTCAGCATGCGAGCTGCTTATACAATGAACAAGTCAAAACGATCTAGCTACTACAAAAATGCAAAACATATATTTATTTATAAATTTGTTGAGAATTCTTTTTACAATGTATGTTGATGTACCTTGCATACCCACAAGAGCCCGTATTACACAACATAATTAACTATGTGCATTTTTTTCATTAGCTGACTTTACTTTGATGACTTACGCTGAATGGAATCAGCCAGGGTGTAAATGTCTACCCACAGTACCTTTGAGCATGGCGTCGGAAGGATTTTTCCAAAATTTTTCCAGGGGGGGCCAAAAGAGGTGAAATTTGCTTTTTACCACTCAAAATTAAGAAAACAACCTTTTTTGCTGAAATTTTCAAATTCCAGGGGAGCCTTGTCCCCTCCTGCTCCCCCCCTTCCGACGCCCATGCCTTTGAGATCGACTGTTAGATCGCGATCGACGTCTCGAGCACCTCTGCCCTGCAGTCTACACGAACATACGTGAGGACAGTCCGTGCCATCGTTCTAGTTTCTGCGGCAAACTTGCTGTAGTGACGTAACACTGTGGGAACTTCGCAGCGTGCTACACAGCGCCATCCACAGTTTTAAAAAATGAAAAAAGTTGACAGAATACTACGATTCATTTCAGTCAGGGGGTCATGGCCCATGTGCCCGCTTGGCTAAGTTCCTAGAAAGAAGTCATTTGTATGGGCGTCGGAAGGTGGGACGGGGGGACAAGTCCCCGCCTGGATTTTGAAATTTGGTATTTTCCTGTTAACGTTTTAGTAGAAAAATGTTTTTCTCTTAGTTTGGAGTTTGTTAAAATAAATTTCGTCACTTGTTCGCAAAAAATTCTTTTGGCCACCCCCTGGAATAATCCACGACTGACTCGCCTCTAGAAAAAGTCCTTCCGACGCCCGTGGTCATTTGCCTTAAATTGATAATCTTCTCGCGTCTCCGAGCACGTTGACGTCAATGTTGGAAATGGTTGTTGAAAATGTTTGGCAGAAATTGTCCAATCCACGGTGCCTTGCAATTTGTTTTGATTTTGAATTACTATACGTCATTGGGAATTCGACACGAGTAATATTGGGAGGCTTGAGCTCCCAAAGCACACGAGCCGCCACTGTTTATAGGTTAGGGTTGATGTCTAGTGTCACAACAAACTGATTAGTTTGTGTATTTGTAAAATACCTCGGCTAGTGGTGCTCGGAGAGCAGGAGACACCAGCGCTTGCCCGCTCTATTTATTGACACTACCAAAGTTAACAAGTTTTTGACTTGAGCCACAATCTTTGCAAACGGCTTGACCCCACTTATTTTTGATAATTTTGAACAATTCAGCTATAGTCGAGGGCGTACGCAAGGGTGGGGGTTGCGGTTAACCCCCCCTTAAGCTTGATATTTTACAAAAACTTTATTACCTGCACAAAGGAGATTAATTGTTTTTGCATACTTTTGCTTGTTAATTTGTCGACTTACTGCCAATACCACGGAATAAATTTGCTTGTAAAGTTAAAGGAACATTGTAAGTGGACCCGAATCGGGTCCCTAAAACACCTTTAAAAAAACCGGTAGGATGTTGTTGGAATTGAAATGGTCTCGACCACTATCTACAATATGTGGCTGCAAGTCTATCGGCTATACTGTAAGTGACTGGAAAAGCTAAGCGTCTCAACGCGGATTGCTGTATGATTTGCAGTTAAAAAGTGGCTTCCAAACCAGTGTCAAAAAATTTCAAGTTGATGAATCTACTGATAGCACCAGAGAGGCTCACTTTATTGCGTATATTCGATTCATAAAAATTCAAAATTTGTAAAACAGTGCTCGATTTGTCAAGAATTAAAAACGACAACTAGAGGAGAAGACATATTTTAGTTGGTAAACGAAAACATTTTGTTTATGAAGTTGCGGTCGAAAAACTGTGTCAGTGTTTGCACCGATGGCTGCCCATCTATGCAAAGAAAAGGAAAGTATTTGTTACGTACATGCGCCTAAAATTCCAAACGTGGTCATTGTGCAAGGCATGATTCATAGAGAAGCTTTCGTCGTCAAAGCTTTTCCAACAATTTGTATTTAGTTTAGAGTCAGGTTATCCAAGTAGTAAGCTCAATAAACTCTCGACCTCCTCAAACTGTATCTTTTTTCTAAATTTTCTAAAGCGATGAATGTGGAATAAAAATGTTTGTTGCATCATATGGAAGTTCGTTGAAACTATTTCTTTCATAGAACTTTAAAAAATACTTTGGATAGTCATGATAAACTTTGGTGGTTGAAAGTTCATTTTTTTCCAGATTCGCTTGACAAACTGAATAGATTAAATTCATGCTTACAAGGGCCATCTGAAAATAGTTACAGCAACTTCAAATGAACTTCATTTGACTAAAAATTGATATTGTGGAAAAGTAAAACTTCAAACGAAGTTTTCGATCCGTCCCCACTGTTGCTGAATCTCCGTTGAAAATGAGAATTATTCTAGAAATATTGAACACACTGACTAATCTACAATTGTCACTTTCTAAATTACTTCTTTGAATTCGACTTAAATGACTGTAATAGGATAAATTATTCATTCGAAAAAACGAAACTACCAATCAGTCCACCGAAAAACAAGAATAGCTCATTGATTTGCGAAACAATATTTTTTATTAACCAAAATTTGCCCAAATAAGCATAAATGAGTTTTGGTTGTCCACAAGGGGATCTTATCCAATGATCAACACGAAAGCTGCCAAAATTATCTTACCACTTGCATTTTCCTGTCTTTGCGAGTGTGATTTTTCAGCACTGACTGAAATTTGAAGTAAAAAAAGAAAAAGACACCTTGGCTTTGATGATGAAATGCGAGTTACTTGATGTCTTCTGGTGCCTCGCATCAGGTTGAATTGATCTGGAAAGCAGGCACAGCCGTCGCTTCAACAAATGAAATTCTTTAAGCGCATTTACTGCATCAGTTGCGTGAAATTGTCGCGCGAAAATTTTCCGATTTTTGTGGTGTGGCGCAGAGTTAAAAAGGTTGAGAAGCACCGCCTCCCACGGTCTTTGATTACTTGACCTGAAAAAATTACTAAACTTTTTCTTGATTTGCCACATGCGGTCATTTATATGTCATATAACTTTGACAGAGAATACGTACTTACGGATGACAGAAAACATATAGGACTTAAGATCAAAACCGAAATGCTCATAACAGAAGTGCATTGCAAATTCTCCGACATCAAGTGGCACAATTGATCAAAGGACTCTACAAGGTGAACAATCCTAAGAAACAGGAAATGCAAGGATGAGGACGAGACAGTTGCTAGTACTGTGAACGCATGTTCTCATATCGTAGGAAGCTGGCGCAAAACAAAGTAAAGCTGGCGCAAAACAAAGCTGCTGCTTACCTGCAGCAACCAAAACAGTTTATGTCAGCATACCAGGATTACTGCGAAGACAAACTTATGGTTTTACAAACCCAGCCGAGTAAAAGAAAACAATAAGGTTAACATACTCTAGATACGTAGTTTAAGCTGACGAAGAAATTACAGCCCACCGATCAGATTTGTTGGTGATAGACAAGGAGATTAACGAAATGTTGATAATAATTAAAGTAGTGCATCATGACTCAAGCATTATGATAGCGGCAAGTCAGAAATTTGAAAAACAACAGGACCGCCGTCTTGACGATAAGAAAAATGCAACATAAAGGCCAGAGCTACCTACCAACATGCAAGTGCGAAAAAAACATGGAAGTTTGAAGAAAAAATAAATTTTAAAACAGAATTGGCATAGTTTTTCTATATTTGAGGAGATAGAACTGCTCGTTTGCCCTTTATTTTCTTGGTTCTAAACTAAAGCAATACCACCGTTCAAAATTTTGTTTGGATTTCATGTTTAGGCAATATCCGTTTGATGTATATGACCAGTGTTTTTCAAGGTGTTTTAAGAGACCGAAACGGTCTCAAATTTTTCTAACGGTCCCTCAAATTTCTGCAATGGTCTCTCAAAATATAGTAGAACCTCGTTGTACGACCATCACCAAAATACACAAAAATTTCTCTTTATGACCATCTCGGTATTCAAATAGTTGCGGTCTCTCAAAATGTGTCAACGGTCACTAAGGTCAAACCTTGAAAAACCCTGTATATGACAACTAATATTGAGATAATCTGGGCCAGGACGCTAAATTTTTAGCGACTTTTGCAGATTGTGGAAATGCTTTCAGTTACATAAATTTGTTGCAGATTTTCATTTGGCTGGACTGTGTTGGTTTCCGTTTTGACTGTCGCTGGTGGAACCTTTCAAGAGCTTTCAACACCATTTGGTGTGTTGAACTCCCAAAACTTTCCATCTCCATATGCAAACAATCTTGATGACGTTTGGACTGTTACTGTGCCACGTGGATACAGAGTTGTCCTTTATTTTTCCCACTTTGATTTAGAAGATTCCTTTGGAGATAAGCCTTGTGTCCTGGACTATGTGGAGGTAATTTCTTTCTAATGCTACAACGACAGTTCTATCAGGATATTCGTCTCCACGCAAATATTTGATTCAGACTCATGGCCCATATGACAGTGGTAAGCGAACAACACTAGAACACAAAAATGTTTAGTCTAGAGCTCCCATACATCCGAATTTTTGGTGTTAAAATTTGTGTCAGGAAATAAATTTTAAAAAATGCTCTGATGTCCGGAATTTTGACATTTAGTAAATTTCGTTTAACTTGAAACAAATGCATGTGCATGTGCTGTGAAGATGAGAACTTCAACTTTTACTTCTTCGTCTACTTCCAGCGTCTGCAATATAATTTGGAATTGTTATTTGTAAGAACATACTGAAAACTGCCGCATGGCGCTTGTTTGTTGTCGCGGGAAGTAGCCATTGAGATTGTTAGGATTTTTGCCTCTTCAGGTATGGTAGATGTTAGCTGCAGCAGCAGCAACAGCGAGCTTCCCTGCAACATGATTTTAAGCCAAATTGTTGGAAACAAAAAATGATAAAAAATAGGCAATTTTCTGAAAAAATTTTTGAGTTTAGTCGTTTGTGACTTGTTCGAACATTTTACAAACATCGAAAGCATTTGTTACTCTTAAACATTTGGGGCGTCTGTTTTTTTTATTGCCTACACTGACTGGCCTGATTAATAAAATTTTCAGTGCTTTGCTGGTTCTTTTTTGTTCGCTGAGACATTTCGGTCATTTTTCCGAAATAGTATAAAAACTTCTGTCATTTTTTTGTTTTCGGATATTTTTTATGAGTGAAAAAAGCATTATGTCCACACTGACTGAGATTTTTGCGGTCATTTAAAAAAATCGGTCTATGACCAAAAAATTACCGAAAACGCCAGGTGTCCTACGACGACGAAAACGTTTTGCATCATACTAGTTTTTGGAAAATTATTTTTGTAGTGGTAGAAGGGGATGATGAAACTGCGTAAAAATAATTTGCACGTTTGTTTTCCAACAACCTTTGTCTATATAACTTTGTGTGGTTTAAGTAGATATTTGAAATGCCACTAATCGCTTCATCGGTTGTAAATGGAGTGCGAAAAGTTTGTTTTCTAAAATTTGAGGGCAATTTAGAAAATACTTGAAGTTAATGTGAAACTACTATGTGGGCGTATTTTATACAACCGACTGAAATCATTCAAAATTGTTTAGTTGTTTATATAAATCTTTTGTTGGCTCGGTGCTCAATACAGCAATCAGCACGAAATGATTGACTAACACGCATGGTTTTTTGTTTTGCAGGTTTTCGATGGGAACCAGACCAGCGAGAGATCTCTTGGAAGGTTTTGCGGTAACAACGAATTTTTTAGGTACAACATAGTAATGAAAGTATGTCAAAGATTGGAATTTAATCCCGATAGCCGCCATTTAACGCTTTCTTTTTATATTTGTCGTGTTCACGAAAGCATCCGTAAATACTGCTTTTCTAACATATTGCTATGTGTGTCAATCTTTGAACCAACAGAGTTCAGTTTCACAGACTACAGTTCAGTTTCAGAAGTCAGAACCAGCAAAGTCCTGGAGAAAAAATGTACAATGATTTTCGCTTTCATAAGATCAAAATTGGTCAATCAACTTTCGGAATGGCTTCAAAACACACTCTCATGCTAAACCTTGAAATTACAGTAAAATTTAAATTGCCTTGAAAACGCAAGAAGTTTTGAAGCTTGTAATTTGATTTTTTATCTGCTATTTTATTTCATTTGCTTCGTAAACTTACTTATATCTCACTGGTACGTCATGTTGGCAGCTTTGACCTCTGTTTTAGTATCGTTTGGTTATGTTTTTCTCAGAATAAGAAGTTATCAATAACAAAAACTTGCTTAGGGAGGTACACAAAAAGCGCTTGAGTTGATGATCTCAACGCTAGCCAACGTATTTTCTTTCAACTGCTACTGTTTAGAGTCAGCTTATGATAGTTTTTCGCAGGGGCGCAACGAAGTTAGATGGCGCCCGGGACAAGAAGCAAGTATGGCGCACCATGTTCGAACCTGAGGTCTTTCGGAAGCAAATGCACTGTATTGAAGAAAGTACTTGTGGCACTATTGGGACTTTTCGGCGTCTCTCGCAGTGATTCGGCGCCCGGGGAATTGTGCCCTTGCCCCCCTCGTTACGTTCTTGGTATTGCGCATTCATGGTCTCTCGCACTAATAAGATCTTAAGCACTCGGTACATTCAGATTCAGAGAGGTCCAGGCAGTTTTATTTTTGCTGCTTCCTAAATGTTACAGCTCTCAAGCAATTAACGAAAATTTGTTTAGGGAAGACGCTCCTGACATTATAACGCAAAAGTTTCGTTCCACCACCAACAAGCTGTCTGTACGGATGGTATCTGATTATTCGAATGATCTCCCAGATACCAAACCACCCACTGGATTTCGTGCTCACTACTACAAAGAAGGTGGTAGACAAAATGTAACGTTCTTTCTTGCTGACAGTTTTTATATTTTTTAAATTATCAAGCAAAGTTTTCTGCAGATTTGTTATGAGATCCTAACTTATAAATCCGCTAGGCTCGTCAACAAGGAGCTGTCCGGCCTATGAAAAGTCCGAACACCTGAGGGAAACAGTATCTCTGACCCTTTCAGGCCAGAGAAGCTTGCTTCCGTCCTCGGGCGCCTGAAGCCAGGAAAGTCTCCGGGTATGGATTCTATCTTCCCGGAGTTTATACTCCAGGCCGGGTCGGCTCTCAAATCTTGGTTTTGCTATTTTCTCACTTGCTGCTTGCGCCAACTCAAACTTCCAAAGATCTGGAGAAGAGCACTTGTAGTTGTGATCCCAAAGCCGAAAAAGCCATTTGAGGACCCAATGAGCTATCGCCCCATATCTCTTCTGTGTGTCCTCTTCAAGATCCTCGAGAGACTCATGTACGCTCGTGTCGAACCAATCGTTGACCCATTGCTCGCGCAGGAGCAGGCGGGTTTTCGACACCGGTGGTCTACCGTAGATCAGGTCATCTTGCTGACACAGGACATCGAGGATAGCTTTTCGGCTAAGAAGGCCGGAGCTGTGTTTGTCGATCTCACAGCGGCCTACGACACTGTATGGCATCGTGGCCTCACCTAAAAGCTGCTGCGATTGCTGCCTGACAGACACATGATCTGCATGATCATGGAGACGGTTGGCAATCGCAGCTTCATCCTTACCACAGGAAAGGGATCCGTCCTGGCGCCCCTTCTCTTCAACATCAACATCTCTGACCTGCCAACCACCGTCTCCAGAAAATGTGCATATGCTGACGACCTAAAAATCATGCATGCTGATGGAGACTGGCAGGCAGTGGAAGTGGTGCTGAGCAAGGACATGGCAACCGTAGGTGAATACCTCCAGACTTGGAAGCTAAAGCTCAGCACTACAAAGAAATGGTGTCGGCAGTCTTCAACCTCAACAACAAGGAAGCCAAACGTGAGCTAAAAGTCAACCACAACAACAAAACCACACCATTCTGTTCCAAACCCAAATGCCTCGGAGTAACATTGGACAGGTGGCTCACGTATCGCCGACACCTCGAGTCACTTCGCAAAAAGTTATCACGCGCACTACTGTGGCGGCTTGCTGGCTCTGGCTGGAGTGCTGTGGCAACAACGCTGCGAATAGCCACCCTTGCCCTGGTCCATTCAACCGCAGAGCACCGCGCTCCTGTATGGTGCCACAGTGCTCATACCCACCTCACTGACCCTGCCATCAACGACGACTTGCCAATTGTGACTGGATGCCTGCGTCCTACACCAACAGACAACCTTCCTATTCTCACAGGCGTCCAACCTGCTGAGATTCGACGCAAAGTAGCTACACTTTCTCTAACACGCCGTGCCATGGAGCCTGGACATCTGTTCCACTCAGCGCTCACCTATCCACCGGGTGCGAATGCACGGCGTCTCAAATCGAGACACCCGTTTATGCTCGCCGCACAACAACTCATCAGTTTATCTGACAACAACAACATACGTGCGGTGCACCGGGTGAATCACCAACGGAAGGTGCGGAGTGGTTGGACAACCTCACGAGACTCCATACTTTCATCCTCGACACCGGCACCCACCCTCCCGGAATGACCCTCCCGAGAATAGCGTGGGTCAGGCTTAAATGCCTCTGCACCGGTGACGGACGTTTCCGCTCCTGCTTGTACAAATGGGGTATGGCCTCCTCTGCGGCCTGTGAGTGTGGCACAGAAGAACAAACCGTCGACCATGTTGTCCTC
>JGI24021J15306_10009472_pt1 | contig 12059 bp, 2 predicted proteins | sample Ectturendosymbi1_FD_15306 | JGI IMG/M metagenome (IMG submission 15306)
ATAAAGCAACTCTATATACACAATATCATGCCAAAACATGAAAACAACGCCCTTCAGAAAAAATTTTACAATCAATTTAAAAAGGGTACTTTTCTGTGAGCATGGGGCACACTTGACCGGTCAATAAAAGTGGGTTGCGTGCATTGCATTATGTTCACGTGATATCCCATGTAAAGTAGGTACTTTCTGACTGCCTCTCCACTTTGTTCACATTCTAATTACCCACTATCACTGCATGGCAAAAACAAATTTGTATGATTACCAAACATTAAATGAAACCAATGCAGTATGCTAAAATTCATGCTTTACCATAAAAATATAATGTGCCTCTAAGCACATAATAAACTTAAAAATGCTCATAGATTAGAGTTATTCTGTACTGCATTCCAATATAACCCCTCAAGCTTTACCTTGCTTAGACTGACCTAGTGGCNATGTGTTGAGTGTGCCNNGTTTTTTGGTCAGATGTGCCCCATGCATATCTAAAAAATGAAATGAAGAAGTACCAACTCAACTTAAAAAGAATTTAAAATCTGGCATTATCAAATAATGTTGCACTGCCCTGACTACAAAGTCACAAAAACTCAGAACAGACGATGTTGATTACCGTGGATAAAACCCAAGTCGAATCACGGCTAATTAGAGCTTATTGATTTTTATGTTATTGTCAAAGATGGGGATTAACTTGCATTTGGAAGGTTGTCCTTCCAAGGCTAACTTAAGATATCTTTAAGTAGGCCGTGGTCCTTCTTGTTCTTCCGTAAAGACCCTCCTGGGTTGTGGTGAACATTTTGAGCTTATGTCTCAAGACTGAAGAAGTTCGATTTGCGATAACGGTTCAGTTTATTCAACAAAATTTTGTGTGAGCTTGTTCACTTTGACCCAAATGAACGGTTAAGTTCTGAATTGACCGTGAACAAGCGCTCCAAGGTTCAGTGATCGACCATCACGAAGTAACTGCTGTTTGTTCACTGCACAACATTCCCGATCAATGCCATGTCGTGAATGTTCGAGCGATTCGAAGAGCAAAAATGTCGTGATCGTTGAAATTGCTTTAATAAACAAAGCATAGTTTTAAGTAACCGAGATGAAGATATCACTTTTGCAGCAAAAAGATGGTGTCCTAGACGGCCCTGAAGCCATCCGCAAAACTGGTTTGATTGAAAGATTGGCCAGACATTCAGGTAGGTCCAACTAGTTTAACGATTGTTCAAAAAAATACTTCTGAGGAAACTTTTCGTTTGTTTTCAAACTGCAGAATATAACCAATACGACGCAAATGTAATGGCTAGAAAAGTTGAAGTTGATTAAAAATGTTCACAAAAGGCCATCGTGAACTCTCTTAAACGAACCTAAATATGAACAGCCTGACTTTGCTACTTCACAATTTCTTTGGTTTTCACTTTCTTGGTTTTGTTGAGTATCGACCTCCTACTTCAATTTGCCGTTTGTCAGAATCAGAACAACGCGGCGAAATCGATTTCCCAAGAAGTTGTGCAAAATTGTTTCAAATATACGAATGGAAAGGCATTCATTACCCATTCAGGTGAAACGAAGGATTATAATCAGGCTTGCCCAACCTTTTTAGTGTTGCGGGCCACTTTCACATGAGGAAATTTATTGCGGACCACAAACGTTTTTGTGACGTAACAATAAGCTATTGTGGCGTAACAAATCCTTGATTTTGATAAGTTTTATGTGATAACACGAGGTCATAATGAGCCCTATAGTTGCACGCAATGTTGTCATCTTGTATGGATGTACACCAAATCTAAAAAATTGACATTTTTTCGAAGTGTTAGTTATACACGTTTTTGGGTGGTAGGCCCATAACAGAAACAACAGGTATAATTTTGGTGTATTTTGATGGTAAATATACCTGAGCCCAGTGGTGTGTTTAAGGGGAGGCGAGCGAGGCACTTGCCTCTGGCCCCCTCTTTTTGGGGCCCCCCTTGAGGTGTTACGCGTGAAAATTTTCCTAATTTTTGATGAAAAACTTGTTATTCACTCATATAATGTACTACAAAGCAGATCATAAGTAAGTACTCTGCTTTCAAAGGGGCCCCCTACAGAAACTGTAATGTGCAGGTAATCTGCTTTCAAACGGGCCCCCAACAGCCATTGAAATGTCCAAGCACTCTGCTTTTAAACTTCATTGAAGGGGCCTTAAAGAAACTGTAATGTGTAAGTACTCTGCTTTCAAAAATGCCCCCAACAGCAACTGTAATATGTAAGCACCTTGCTTCCAAAGGGGTCCCCAACAGCAATTATAATGCAAAATTCCATGCTTTCAAAGAGGCCCCCAACAGCAAGTGCAATGTGTAAGTACCTTACTTTCAAAGGGGCCACCACCAGCAATTGTAATGTGCAAGTAATATGCTTTCAAATGGGCCCAAACAGCAACTGTAATGTGCAAATACCGTCCTTTCAAAGNGACCCCACCACCATCTCCAACGAGCAAATAAAGAAAAGCTTCACCCAACTTTTATACCTAAAAAAATTGTGGAATANCGATTAAAATTTCTTCCACAAAGTTCTGAAAAGACACTANCAAATAAGAGCAAATAGGCCTACNTATACCAAATGATAACTTTTTACACGAAATGGTAATTTTTTATACCAAATGATGATTTTTAGAGATTNAAGTATTTGCTATATTGATAATTTTATGACAATAGTACCTTAGTGAACATTCCCATCAGAAAATAAGAACATGCAATTGTTATAGCAGGGACCACACTACATCTGTTAATTTATAGGACATTTTCTTCTTAGTTTACAAAGTAATTTTGTATTATTGGTGTTGTGCTGCAAAGACTTAATAAGCAAGGTTGCATTCATGCTTCTTAACACATAGCAGAAATGGCAATTTTTGAGTATTATGAATACTCATTTTTTCTACAGATATTTTAGGTCGTTTGATTTAGCCTATGCTTGAAGTCACAGGTTATTTGAAGCTTGACTAGTAAATGGTTGGTTTAAGGCAGACTTGGTAGGTAATGTTTATGCTCTTTTGCCAGCTCTTAGCCAGTGTAACTTGAATCGATTTTTCTTAGCACAGATTTAATCAATTGTGTAGGCTACTTGCTGTAGTAGAAATGTTTTCGATAGGTACATGATAAATTATTTCCTACTTTTGCACATTTTTCAAACAACTAGTCTCAATACAAGATGAGGGCAGCCTTGACTCATCCAGCCTCAAAGCTTTCCAAAACAAGTCTCTAATTGGATGGTTTTGTATGCTATATTCTTGCAGTTAAAAGTATGAAGTTTAAAACAAATTTAGTGTTTTAAATCTTCTTGGTTGTTTTTTATAGTTTCATGGATTCCCACAAAGCCATGAATGTGAACAATTCAGGATACCAACTACCAAGCATTTTTTCAAAGGGGGAAGGTGTGAAACTTTCTAAGGGGTAAACTCTGTAGTTTATTGATGATGAATGCAGAGAAATGGGGCGCGAAACTAAAGAAGTGGGGGCGATGCCAAATTGCTATCGCCTAACTTTTATGTGTTGCCAGCCTTGTCTTACCAACTTTCAGTGTTTTCAACGTTGTGTATCATGAACACCCTTTTGCATTTTTTCCTTCTGCTATTTCAGTTATGCCGTAGCCTCAGGAACATATCCTTGGGTGGCCGTATCTTAAGCAAATCAAAAGTGATTATCACGGTTGGCTGAGTATGATGACGTCATCAGAGGCCCCCATTTTAGTATTGCCTCGGGCCCACCAACCCTAAACCCACCACTGCCTGAGCCTATAACAAAATACTAAAAATGTAAAAAGTCTGCTTTTGAACTTATTGCATCGCGGGCCACTTCAAACAACCTCGGGGGCCGCATGTGGGGTGCGGGTTGGGCAGCCTTGATTATAATAGACTATGGATACCGTACAAACACAATGCAGAGTTTGCAGGTTTGGGAAACAACTTGGGCAGGGCAGCGGATTGGCCACACAGATGTATCGACGGTTGCTCGCTGATCCTGTCCTACATAATGATGATAATAATGACTTAGCTGACCCTTTTGACTGAAATGACCTTTATAGTCTCAGTAGGAATTCTTCATCACCACAACTTTATTTCACCAAGATAACTTTTTGGGTTAAACGTGGTCAATCTGTCTTTTTATAAGATAGTGTTTTGATGGCACTTCATAACTGCAGCGGTATTGCAACGCCACGACAGGGTTTGTGCAATGTCTGGTATTATTTGACTCGGTTTGTTTTGTGTTCTGGATGTGTTTACTGCAGCTCTTCAACACACCGTGTGCCTGGCAAGGATCGGCCACAGCACCATTTACAAGGTCTTGGTGAGACACTCCTGCACAAAACCTGCAGTCGCTGTGACATCATCACTAATTTTTTACCTGCTTCCAACTCGTCGCAAATATGTTTAAGTTTCTAAATTATGTGAAACTGTTTGATGAAAACAGACATGTTTATGCGCGTTTGCCTTCTTTAAACAGGTTTGTCTGTTAAAGACTACGGCGACGTAGAAAACCCGGATGTTGATGATGAAACGGCTGGTCATCATCACATGCGCAATGTTGCACTGAATGGTCGAATGAACAAAAAGGTATAGGAAATAGAAGAACTGCTTATAACTACGTTTGTCTTTTTGTGAAAGCATAGCTTGAGGGGCTAAATTTATTTGGGGGGGGGCTAAAACATTTTGTCAAACTTTTTTCAAGAAATCGCTCTACTTTTCCTGTATGTCCGTGAAAATGTGCAAGCAACTAAAAAAAGGTATTTATGATATCATCACTTTGATTCCTAACTGTTAGTAATTGCACAAAATTTTAAAAGCTATTTAAAGCAATTTGCAAAGTTTTAAGAAATTGTGAATCAACTTTTTACCGAATTGTACAAACTTTTCAGCTGTGGAAGGAAAGTTATTCTTTCTGGCCCAGCTTTCTACGGCCATGGTAGAAACAAGCGCTGATTGCCACAAAAATGAAAACTACAACTCACATATTTGCACTGCACTTTTCTAATCGCATAACTGGTGGAGTTGATCAAAATAAAGAAACAGCAAAAATACAAAACAATGAGGGTAATGAAATCGCATTGGACATTTAGAAAAACAAATGTTTTCAGCTAGATCATTGGTTGTTGCAATCTTGCTTTCTACAAGACTATGCAAGCGGCCATGTCACACTCTGTTCGAAATATGTTCTAACGTATTGATATTTTGGTTTACCTCTTAAGTTTCTTGACGAAAGTTGGATTGATTTAATAATTAAATAATTGCTCAGAACTACACAATTCTGCAAATGGCATATATTTTTGTAGTAGTCGTTTGAATTCCTGAGATGTGCTTTAAGTTTTATGATTGATGAGCTAGAAACGCAAACTACATGTTTTTTTTCAGATTTCAGATTCAGTTGCAAATGTACTTCGCTCAAACAACATTTGTGTCACGCTTGGTGGCGATCACAGGTTAGATCTTTTTTCTATGAGATGTAAATTTTGTGCTGTTCAAGATCAGGTTTTGCCATTCTCCTCTGGTTAAGTTGTATATCTGGATGTAACTGCATGTTGCTCTTTATCAGTAGTAAATGTGAACAACAACGATTGAACTGATGAAGTTTATTGTTTAACGTCTTCACACCCACATATAACCAGCTAGAACTTATGCACATGGCTCTACCAAGGAACACACAGACCAGTGGCGACTCGGGCTGAGCCCGGGTCTTGGATTACGATTTACACTGTAGAACGCGAGCTTGCTTACTTTGTACATTTGTACCACCACCCACTTCACTGATTGAGGTTGCTAACTCGGGCTCTTTGCATTACGCCTTGTCAGTGTTCATATATTTTCGTTTCATGTCTGGCCTACGCGTTCATGCTGCAGGTGACCTGGATCAAAAAAGATCGCTCATAGTAGGTGTTCTCTCGACTTCGTTCGCTCGCGCTTTATTCGGGCTCATCCCTTAGAGCCCGAGTTGCTATCTGCGATTAAGTATTTTTTTAAATATAATTCATGTCAGATTGAATGTTTTTTGAAGCAATGGATTTGCATAGAGCATTTAATTCGAATTCCAATCCAGTGGACAATTCCCATTCGAGAATAATTTCAAACGAACGTTAAATTGTCCAGTAACTCGGGCTAATATGAATGAGCCTGGTACGCAGAGGACTAGCTGGCATTGTCATTGCTCTGTGACGTTTATTACGCAACAATGACAGAGCTCCCGTGGCAACCTGAGGGTCGCGACCCCGTGGGGGTCGTTTACCTTTTTTCTAGGGTCGCGAGTGCTTCTGACAATAAAATTAATAATTACTCCTCTATTTTATATTTCTTATATGGAACCATTTTTTGTCGTAGCCAAATAATAGGATCACCTGACAAAAAAATAGCCTGCTTATTCATTCAAGATTGTTTTAAGTGTGATTATGACCTTTACAGTACTGTTGCGTTTGGCAACGCCCGAATGTCTTTGTGACGTAAGAATGTGCTGTGTTTGTAATTAGATATTTGATTGCGGAAGCTAACTTGGGAGTTATTCTATATTTCAATGAGTTGTGCTGTGGAGTGATTTGCACACGGCACGGGTCTCTTTCACTAATGCTACCATGTGCATGAATTCAATAAATGAGTCTTTGTTCAACGTAGCAGTGATATCGTACGTTATTTTTTAGCCATTGTAATTTTCTATTGTGCAAACACAATTGCATTACATATGTCTGACTCGAAATTTTCGGAAGAGGGTTGTTGGTTAAAATTGAGTTGCAAAATGGGTCGCTGCATAAAAAAGGTTGAAAACCACTGTTGTAAAAGGAGCAGTTGGTTAATAGAAGTAAGTAAGTTTGTTGTTCTGGGTAGAAGGTTTATACGCGCAATGCGTTTGTACGTTTGATAGAAGCAAAAAGGCAAATTTAAGCAGCAAAAAGAATTGGCTTAACTTTGCCACAAAATGCTAACGCTTGTCACGTACTTGATAATCTTGTGTAATAGCATAGATGGGACCGCATCATGATACTTGTGAACTAGTGCAGCACTGCAATGTGTGTCACAAAATTCAAGCATGCTGAGAAGGATGTTTACAATTGTTTGTACAGGAAGTGTATTTTCAGTCCATGCGATGTTTCACACATGGGAACGGAAGTTTAGTATATTGCTCGGTAGATGCACGATTTGCAAAGTTTGCACTGCAGTTGGACACTGAAGGCGTTCTACCAGAGTGTAATGTAGAAGAGACGATCCATGCTATCACTAGTCTCCTGGTCATGTTATTTGGCTACTGGTTTTGCTGAATTTGTTGCTAACGTGCGCTTTAGAATTGCAGGCGTACATTTACCGCCATCATGACAAGTTAACAAGTGATCTATGTCAATCTTGCGACACGGAATATTTGAACAGCAGATTACATATATGTTTTTGTTTTTATTCAACATAAGTCTTTTATAGTACATGGAATTATTTGCCTTTTTGCGTTTCTAAATGGTAAAAGTAAACCTTTCTTTTTTCAACAACAAGAGATCTGTTCTTTGTCTTCAGTTTAGCTGTGGGTTCAATACACGGTCACTCCGTCGCTCGCCCCAACCTGTGTGTGCTATGGGTGGATGCACATGCTGATTTGAACACAGCAACGACTTCACCCTCTGGCAACTTGCACGGGATGCCTCTTCATTTCCTGCTGCATGACATGCAATCTGAGGTAAGCTTTTCCATTAAACAATGGCGGTTTGCATAATCGCGTTCCACTTAACTCATTAGCTGATAGCGCGCCACATGACTCCTAAAATTTAGCGATAGATATTTCAAAAACACGAAAAAGCACTTGTTGTTTTGCAGCCAATATTAGATACTTAGGAATCCATAAGCATCGCAACTTTGAATTCTGAACATGAAAAAGTAAATGAAGAAAAGTAACGTTTATTATGCACACCGATTTGTTTGATTGCAGAATGTCAAAACTCGTGATGGAAAACTGTCGCCCACTGTTTCTTTACATATCAAACATTTTTTCAACTCGAAGCAGTTTTAAAAACATGTTTTTTAAAAAAACTTTTTATTTTTCGAGAAAAATGTCCTGTAACTGAGTGGATGATCGAAACAGGGTTTTAATTCATGTTTTTACTGATACTTGAAGCAAGGAGAAGTACATTTAAATAAGATATAATGAAGCCTATATTATTACATAAATATGTGCGTCACTTGACTAGAGGTTTCTAGCTTGTTTTATTTAGAGACAAAAGCTTCCTGATTTCGACTGGTGCAAGCCCTGGTAAGTGATGTGAACGGTAAAAGCATTTTTAGGTCGTTTTCTGCCGCACTTGTTGAGGTGTATTATGTTTTTTTTGCAGCATTTCCTCGTCAAACATCGGCTTCATTGCTATACGTGAAATTGACCCTGGTGAAATGTAAGACACGTTTCAGTGCGAAAATGAAGTTCGACAGTGTTCTTAAAATAATGGTTGTGTTTATCAGTTTTATTTCTGTTATTTTTGGTTAAACCAAGCTCCAGTAATAATATTGTTTTCGAAAAGTTCCCGATTCTGATGTTGATTTAGTTCAAAGTGTCAATTAGGATCAAAAGAGGAAGAGAAAATCATTTATCGACAGAATACCTTTCACAATGAAAGATTAATTACCATACTGATTGTGTGCGTTTTCCTGATTCGTGTATTTTTCCCGACAAGATATGGGCATTCTCAACCCTCTGTCAAAAAGCATCAATTATGATAACTGTTCGACACTTTGTTGGCTGCAGAAGAGTTTGAGAGAATTCCGACGTCAGGAAGCAAAAAACTAAAACTGCAGGCCTTACTTCAAACTACGTGCAAAGTGTGTAAAACATTTGTTTCTTCAAAAGTTCAGACGACAAAACTGCTGAAATTTTACACCATTTCCAAGTTTCTGATTTAACTTGATATTTACAAATCGTGTGCAGATGTTCCGGCTTCTGCTTTGTTTCAAGCTCCCGTAGAACGCTAAACAGGTAGACATAAATTATATAATGACACCGGAAAAGATGGAAAAACAATTATTTTGCTTCTTAATTTTCTGTCAATGAATGTTTTTCGGTTCCACAGACATGATGAGGATCCATCTAAATTTCTTCACTTGTTCCAAATTTCAAAATCCACTGACGCTATATTAGAAGTTATTACTCAAGGTTAAGCGCAACGGTTTAAGGTTCAAATGATGTGTTGGTCAGACAGCAGCTTAAAAATCTACTTGAAAATGAATTCTTGAGCTTTGAACCCAAATAACATTTTTCAAAATTCTAAACAAATTCTATGAAGCTCCACAATTTTCTTTGTTTCCATGTTAATCATCGTTTTCTGTCATCGTTTTATTTGCTTATTTTGTGTTATCGTTTTTTGTTATTTTTCAACGTTTTCGATTTTTCTTGTTATTGCGAGTCTCCGCTTGACTTACAGTGTTTTGAGGCGAAACATTACTTTTTTCATTTTGGTTTGCTTCAGATCAGTTCAAATGTCCGCAAAATGCTTCAGATTGTTTTTCAACGAGAATAACATATGGATGATCTTTAGTATTCTAAATGTTTAGTCAAAAAGCCGGTGTACAGACATTTAACCACGCGTCATTTCATCACGCGACAATTAATCGCTGACATTTAATCACCAGATCAGTGGTTCTCAACGTTGTCATGGTTTGTGGCCCCCTTCCAAAGACTCTCAACACTTGTGGCTCCCTGCTCATCAATAGGGTTTTGCAATATCACGGCAGCGTTATTTAGTAAAGGCCTCTGCTCGTGGCCCCCGGAGAACCGCTCCTTGGCCACAAGGGGGGCTGAGGGCTCCGATTGAGAAACCCTGCGCTAGATGGTTAATCACGCAGACAATTAACCACCCTGACATTTAATCCCTTCGACTCTTCATCACTAGACAGGCCAACACGCACATACTTAATTACCCAAACACTTAATCCGCTTAACTCGTTGCGTTTCCTCCTTTCAGTTTAGGCCAGGGGTCTCCAAACTACGGCCCGCAGGCCAAAACGGTTCCACGAAAACATATCATCCAGCCGCTGAGACATTTTGTTATAATGAACAAATAATATATTCACGAGGAATTTCTTGATTTGGTAGATTGCAACATATGCCGAATCAATCATTGCGTAAGATGTGCGGCCTGTACAACTGTTGTGTAATAGCTTAAGTGACCCTCTGGTGAAAAAGTTGGAGACCCCTGGTTTAGGCCATGCAAACGCTTTTGTTTTGAAAGCGGATTACTTCATTCACATGCTATTTGCCGTTAAGGCGTTTGAGAGCTGTCTCGTACAAGCGTAACATGAGTGATAATAAATTAACGTTTAGTGTTACATCAAAAGGTAAGCCGTCGGTAATTCGCAAGCAGTATAAATTTTGAAGACATCGACAATAGGCAGATGGGAGTATTCAGTGGTGTTGCAAATGTTACCAGAACAGCAAATGTGAAGCAAGGTTAGCAACAAGAAACGATGAAATTGTAAGGAATAGTGATCCTCAACACAATCATGATGGTAACGAAGAGATACTTTTAGCGCATCAAACGGTTACTCAAGTTAAAGACAAAATGAGTGAAGCTTCGGTTACGACAACTGCTGTCATAGGCTCAGTAAGTACACCCATTTGACGCCCGCGCCGGCCACTCCAGTGGCCGACACTTTTTTGGCCATAACACACTAGCCGCTAGAGCTAGAGAGCTGTTCAAGGCATCTACGGATTCAGCAAGTCTTCTAGTTGAGATTGAAAAAAATTGTTTTCGTTTTGGGTTCTCTGGGGGGGACGTCACAAGGTTTTTTGCGTCTTTTTGGCCACCTTTGCCCGGCCCTGCGCGCCAATCCAATGAGCCATTTTTTGGCTCAAGTTTTTTTGGAAACTAGACTGTAATCCGCGTCTTTAGAGCCCTTGAATGGCTTTCTAGCGTATCTGGAGCCAAACGCATGGGCCAAAACCCAAAAATTGGTGAAAAGTTCTACACCCACAAACGCTATCCTCTGGGTGGATTGCACCCATATTCTATATGGCCATAACTCGCCCACAGCTTGAGCTAGAGAGCTGTTCAAACCCTCTACAGATGGGGAAAGTCGTGTAGTTTAGAATTTAAAAATAATTTTCAGTGTGGATTGTCTGCCTTTTTGGCGATGTGTACATAACCACAGGATGTTTGGACATGTTTTAACAAGTTTGTGAAAAAATGTGATGACGTCAACATCCTGTTGAATTTCAACAATCAAGCCGATTTCATGGCTCAAAATTTTATTGGTTTTCATTGGATTCTAGGCTATAATACGAGTCTTTAGAGGGTTTGATTGACTTTGTAGCGTTGCTGGTTGAAAAAGTATGGCAAAAGTACTGAATATTAAGTAGAGAAATCCCCAAAATCCTCTAGGAAATTCCTGAAATCTTTGGAATTTTTTTAGTATAACTTCTGAAGCAGAAACGTTAGGTCGATCAAGGGCTCTAAAGACTCGTATCATAGCCTAGAATCCATTGAAACTTTGAGCCACTATATCGGCTCATTGGATAGGCGATGACGTCATTAAAAAGTCAAAACATACCCTACTCATGACGTCATCAACCAAAAACCCAAGTTCAAAACTTTAATTTTTTATTCATTCTAAAATGCAAGTCTTCTCGAGTCTTTACAGGGTTTGAATAGCTCTCTAGCTCAATCTGCTGCCGAGTTATGGCTGACCGAAGTTTGGCCTGAAATGGCAAATTATACCTTTTGTGAAACCTTTTGATTTTTTGTCAAAAACTGGTGTTTGAGCCATAATTCTGACTCCACGTATGCTAGCAAGTCAATCAAGGGCTCTAAAGACGCGGATTTTAGCCTAGTTTCCAAACAATATTGAGCCAAAAAATGGCTCATTGGGTTGGCGCCCAGGGCTAGATAAAGTTGGCCTAAAGTTCAAAAACACCTCAGTTGTGACCAGGGCTGTGGAGTCGGAGTCGAGGAGTCGGAGTCGGAAGGATTTTCAACCCGAGGAGTCGGAGTAGCAGAAAATTTTAAGGACTCCGACTCCGGGCAGACCTTTTGCTCACCAACTGTAACTGTTTGTGCCACAAACGTGCGTAAGCGTCACACTTGGCAATTTAAGC
>JGI24021J15306_10009476_pt1 | contig 12056 bp, 5 predicted proteins | sample Ectturendosymbi1_FD_15306 | JGI IMG/M metagenome (IMG submission 15306)
GGGCAACATAAATGTCTCTTCTGCAAGGTGATTTTCCGTTGTAATGAAGATTGATTTGCTATGATTAACCCTATCAAACCCAACATAGGCTTGTGAATATCGTCAGAACCGCCGCCAGAAAGTCTTCAAATCATTTAAAATTGTGCTGGCTGAAAGTTATCTGCTGTATATGTCAACCAAACGAACTTGAACATGAAATTAAGCACAAAACTGGAAGGCCAATCAGAGGAACAGCCAAAAATATGGGGCCCATGGATCGCCCAGCCCCTCCCCTTAGAACCTCCGCTGTTTCCAGCGCCATGTCTTCTAGAACCGCAATCTGCGGATTGCCCGTCACTGATTACTTCAACATAAAACAGTATGTCGAAGTAATCCTAACATCCTAACTGATAATTGAGACGCTCAAGAAAATTCCTAACACCAATAAACTTCACTGCTTTCCACAACAACAGGGGCCGTATAAGTGAATACACGCATCAGGAAACTACATCACTTGGGATGATATGAAGGTCCAGGCTCATTCATGAGTTGTTTTTCAATATTTCCTACTTTCAATCAGTTTATCTCGTGCAAAGTAACCTTTTGTAATCCTTCTTCGAATGAAAAGAGGTGTAAATCACTTAATTGTTTTGGAATCTACTTTTTGTGACTACGTTGCAATAAGCAAGCAACCTTCGCACATTCCAGACTCCGCGTTAGTAACTCACTGCTACAGCTTGTGCCCTCGTAAGTGATATACAAAGTTATCCCCCGTACGGCGGGGGTCAAGTTTGTAAATATGCGATTATTTATTTTAATAGCACTGATTGCTTACAGCTGGTCTGGTACAATTGTCATCTTTGCACTCGGACATACTGTACATGTATTGGGACTCGCTTGATTTTCTTTCTGTCTTTCTTCAATCTAATACCAGATTTTGGAACTAATCTTTATTTATCAAAGATTACGACGAACTGCATATTGTGATGTTCACTAAGCTGCTTTAGCAAATACACACACAAATTTTTACAAATGACTTGGCTCGTTTTTCGAATTTAGACTGGGGATAAAAATTAGATTAGTGAAAATACTCCGTTATTTCATGTGGAAAGCTCGCTTCAAATAAGTCATAATAATACTTCAACTTTCCCTACTTGAACCACGTTTCCAACATATACCATTTGTTCCAGACACACCGGAATACAAATTTAAAATTCTACATTCTTCTCCAGACGTTTTTCAAATGGTTCACCCTCCAAAAAGTTTATTTTCATTTTTTCCTGCCTTGTTGAATAACAGATAACTTGTCACAGGCTTGTTGAGTAATACTACGTTTCCAGCTCTTATTAGCATTTATTATGAGTTACATTATTTAGCTTGTTAGGTTCCACTGGAAATCCTACGTGTCAGGAACACTTTTTGTATACTCTAAATTGACGCACCAGGTACACCTGGGTTTCGTTCAGTATTCTTGTGGCCGGAAACACCCGTTTCAGATTCGTTTCGCAAGCAATAAAATCAATGTCACAACCGACACTTGCAAGGCTCTTTAAAAAATGTATGCCCTTCTACGTTGCAAAGATCAAGTTTCGCATAAAGGTATTACGTAAAAAATTAAGTTTGACAGTCGGACATTTTTATTCAGCAGCAGAAACTTTTTTAAATTGTCGTTAAATGTCAACAATGGTAAATAAGCTGTTTTGCCATCTCTGTCTATCCAGTGCTTTCAGTGGACTGCCTGTATCTTTCACAGGCTTTTCAACTCCTGTTGCAGAGTGAATAATGTGCTTTTAAAACTGACTGCAACTCATCATGCGTAACGATATCATCTTTACAGCTGAAAGTTGTTTTTATCAGCTGAAACACATATTCCAGTTAGCGTTTAGTTTCCACTCTTACTAAATGCAGTTTTTCGCTTTAGTAAGCCGTTCGTCAGCAACCTTACTGACATAAGAAAAACATACGATTACAGCAGACGTTGCCAACGATATCAAAGTTGCGAAGAATCCTGTGGTCCACCAGAGCAGTGATAACTCCACCTAAAGGCGCAGAGATTGACGTAAATCCAATGTCTAGACTCTCAGACCAGCTATGTCCAACCCGCTGCCCGCATGCGGCCCAGTCGAAGGTTTCGTGCGGCCCAGTTTAGGTTTTCTCTGAAGTAAAACATCCGATGTACTGACAACATGTCCTTATTTTAAAAGTCTTGAAGTTGACACTTTTTATGACCTTCAGGGCCACTGTATCACGTCTATTGCCATTGCAGTTAGGATTAGAACCCTTGCAGTACATTAGCTTAAGCTAAATTTAGTTTGCTAAGATCAACGTAAGCCGTTTATTGTGCGGCCCTCATTAATATGTCATTCAATGTGCGACCGTGGGTAAGACAATGACATAATGTTTGGCTCAGTAAGCCAATTGGGTTGGACGTAGCTGCTCTAGACCACGGATAACAGACGAAACTCTTTCACACTTTGCGCCTAACATTTTTCATTTGTTGACTGTAGGTAAGATTGAATTCTCTCTTTGATTTTCGATTTTTTTTGCGCAAAAGTCGCTACTATCGGTACCCATTTTAAGCAAAATGTTTCACAGCAACCCGAAAATACGAAGGCTTTTAAACGGATTCTCCATTGAGCATGACGCAGTTGATCGTCTTGGGTCAAGTACAACTCGTCTTTGACGTCTTTGAAACTCCGAAACGAAATGCTCCGCTAAGACTTCAAATATGCAAACCACGTTTGTTATCTTCGATTTTACAAACACCAAATCCTCGCTTATGTCGTAAACCTGCTGGTGTCTAATCTTAAGCCATGTCATTACAGAGATTCACAGTGACCAGCGGCAGGGCAGGGGGCAATGGAAACTTTAAAAATATCGTTACCAATTTTGTTTGTTTTTTGTTTATCTGCAATATTGACCTCAAAAATAATAACGTTAACTTAAAACCATTCTGAATTTTTGGGGTGCGCGAATAGCTGCAGTAAATTTGTGTCAAGTCGATTTTGATAAACCATGAAATTATCTATGATACTGTTATGTTATCAAAAGGCGCCTCCACTCCCCTTGTCTCCCTTTTTAATGGACAGAGGGGCAAAGCCCTCGTTCTCCGGCGTCCCTGGAGATTCACGCCCGATATTTGTTTTTGATGTTGACAAGCAATCCATCCATCAAATGCAAGTACAGCACAACAGATGTTTGCTGTCGAAAGGTCAATCTTGTCGAGTATGCGTTCGAAAACACTTTTGCATGAGCTTGGTGATAACCGGACGGCGGCAACATGCGAGTCGCAATTATTCAAATAAGAACTTGCACTAAACAAAGAATAAATGTTACACAAAAAACACGAATGGGAAATGCTGAAAAAACTACCTATTTCTTCTCTGAAGCTACCTCAAGTGAAAAGTAACAAATCTGAAGGTTTTTGCCACTGTAATAAGCCACGACATTTAGAGAATTGACAAGGTATAGTAAAGTAGACCCCGAAATATTTTCTTCGGCTATTTGCTCTGATTGCTGCTGAGTCTTTGAGACTAAAGACCCGTGAAATGTAAGTCTCCACAACAAATACAGGCTCGTTAAAAGCACTGACTTAGATACAAACTAGGACATTTTCTTCTCTTTGTTCTGCTGGTAAATTAAAAGAGCAATCAGTTACATAAAGTACTACAGAGACCGAACTGTCATAAAGCGATATGCAATATTTACATTTCTGAAAAGCTGTTAATTTTTGTTAAGTAAAAATTTTGTATATAACAATTTTATAAAACTATATGCAATACCTACAGTCAAAAAAGTTTAACATTATAAGCAACTGAAAAAACGCTACAGATCTAAAGACCAGTTGCTGCTGTCGAATGACTAAAGCTCAGTTGGTTGAAGCAATCATACAGAAACAAAACGTTCCCACATTCTATGACTTCGTTGAAGCGTTTCAATGATGAGTTTCTCTTGTCTGGTTCCGAAGGTGAATCGTTCTTGACCCTGAACGGTATTGTTTTCAAAGTAGCGAAATTCGAAGGAAATTTGTACGAGATCTTCGAACGCAAGCTAAGTTAAGAAATAAAGACAAGGCGTATCTGTGTGATGATTAAAAAGTGACGTCGCAACTGGAGACGAAACTTTGCAATGCGCAACTCTGACGTGTAACGCAAGGTTGTCGGTGATTTTTACGCTCGAATGATAAAGCGAGTGGTTGAGAACATTTTTTCAAAGGCAGGTTGATGAGCGGCAGTTCGGACGGTTTCATGCCGTTTCTTCGGGTTAACTCTGTCTATTACAAACCTCCAGGCGCTTGTATGTTTAGATAAGCAAAAAACTACATGCCAAGAAAGCGATTATTATTTGAAAACGGTGTTTAAAATGGTTTTGTAACCTTTAAATCTTGCCAAAAAAAGATGTAGGTCACGTGACGAGATTACTGTGTCAACAGTCAGAGCCAGGGGCGGAAAAGTGCGGTCTATTCGAGAAGTTTGTGGCGCCTTCTAAACATTTGGTGCGAGTCTCGGGAAGAGTTCTCTTTTCTTGGTAGGGGTTGGCGACCCTGGAATCGGTTTGACGGGAGATAGGGACCTGGATCCCATAACGCATCACGTCTCTTGCGGTGTCCGGTGAGCTCGCGTCGGCCCGTGAAAATCCGAGGGAGGTGATGTAAGTTCCGCGCGAGGTCGTACCCATATCCGCAGCAGGTCTCCAAGTGAATAGCCTCTAGCCGATAGAACAATGTAGGTAAGAGAAGTCGACAAATTACATCCGTAACTTCGGGAAAAGGATTGGCTCAAGGGCCTGGGCTTGTCAGGCTGAGGTACGAAGCGGGCGTGTCGGGACTGTACCGGACTGGGCAAACCCTGCTTCGCGGGGATGTGAGCCTGGACCTGTGTCGGCCTCTGATCGTGAACTGCCGCAGCCACGCGTGCCCTTGTGATGCGCTTCAGCTGGCGTCGTACAGGCAACTTTGAACTGGTGCGACCAAGGGAATCCGACTGTTTAAATTAAACAAAGCATCGCGATGGCCGTCATTTGGTGTTGACGTGATGTGATTTCTGCCCAGTGCTTTGAATGTCAAAGTGAAGAAATTCAACCAAGCGCGGGTAAACGGCGGGAGTAACTATGACTCCCTTTCCGTGGTGCCGATATTGCCGTCGTACGGGGGCCGGCCGCTCAGGCGGTGGAGGCTAAGGCAGCTTTTGATGCAGCAGAATCCGAGGTTGTTGTGGCTTATCATGCTGGTAGGGTGGTCGCTGGCAGGCACCACATGTATGTGATAGAGGGAGAGAATTCCCTGGACCTAATTTTAATGACAAGGAGCGATTGCTGCCTGGTTGGAACGAATCGCTGTTTGACTCACCTGGGTGTATGCCTGGGGCTTTGCAACACTTGACCTGTTCAAGTGGAGTCAAAACCTGGCATTTGAGGTTGAAGACGTGAGAATTGCTGAAACTACTGTACGAGACTTGTACTACTTATAATGCAGGAATCGCTGTCCCTGTACGCGTCTACTGCTGGAGTCGGGGAAGTTCCACTTGGGCTCTATTTTGCAAGGAGGACTTGGTGAGATGTAGCCCTCGCCAAAGAATATGACTGAACACCACCCTCGTCAAACGATCAACGATAAGATCATGCGTTGAACGAGTGAGGCTCGCAGACGGTTCCAACCAAAATGAGCCAAGTTAATGACGCCCCGTGACGGGGCTGACCTACAGTAGTTGACCTGTCGTTGACGCTAAGGCAGTCTCATTGTGGAGGCTGATAACGGAACTGACTCCAGTATTGGAAAGATAGATGGTAAAGCTGGACTGATTCGGTTGCAGCACTTACTGCATGGTGCTCCTGATTACTGGCTTGTGGAGCCATACTATCATAATGGCCCATAGGGGCCGAGACCACTCTGGAATGTTCCCACTGTAAGTTGTTTGCCTGCAGTTTGCGGCGTTTTCAACTCCATTAAAACTGGAGTAAATGGCGGAGGGTGGATATTCTGAAATAGTCAAATACCTCGTCATCTAATTAGAGACGCGCATGCATGCATTAATCTAATTAGTGACGCGCATGCATGGAATTAAAGATTCCCGCTGTCCCTATCTGCTATCTAGCGAAGCCACAGCCAAGGGAACGAGCTTGGCAGAATTAGCGGGGAAAGAAGACCCTGTTGAGCTTGACTCTAGTCCAACATGGTCAGGAGACGAGATGTGTAGGATAAGTGGGAGGCTTCCGCCGCCGGTGAAATACCACTACTCGCATCGTTTTTTTGCATCGTTTTTTTACTTATTCAGTAAAGCGAAAAGCGGCCTTCCGGCCACGGTTCTAGCATTAAGCGCAGCCGGCTTCAGTCGGCGCGCGATCCGCTCTGAAGACCGTGTCAGGCGGGGGTTTGATTAAGGCGGTACATTTGTCAAAGTAACGCAGGTGTCCTAAGGCGAGCTCAGCGAGGACGGAAACCTCGCGTACAGCAAAAGGGCAAAAGCTCGCTTGATTTTGATTTTCAATATGAATGCAGACCGCGAAATCGTGGCCTATCGATCCTTTTAAACTTGGGAGTTTCAAGCAAGAGGGGTCAGAAAAGTCACCACAGGTAAACTGGCTTGTGGCTGCCAAGCGTTCATAGCGACGTTGCTTTTTTATCCTTCGATGGCGGCTCTTCCTATCAATGTGAGAATTCACCAAGCGTTAGATTGTTCACCAACTAATAGGGAACGTGAGCTTGTGAAAGGGGGAAGCTCTATTGCTGTTACGCCTGGGTTCGACTCTCCATTCAGGTGGCTCAGGGCGATGCAGCATTGTGGCTGCAACAAATGGCTCCCGACGTGTTGTTGGCTTGAATCCCTCGTCCAAGGTCGTCTTGAGCTTGTGAAAGGAGGAAGTAATGTGACGTGGTGATTCGCCACACTAAACCACGGTAATGTGCCAATGTTTTACGAGCTGCTAGTCCCTCAGTGATAAGAAAAGTCTCATTTCTACCTCTGTGTCAAGTTGAACCCTTGATCCTGAAAATCTAGCATAACACCACTAGGAAACACAGTCACAACAGAAAATTTGCGCCAGAATGAATTATGCGTCAGTGAAGCAAAAGAAATTCATTTATTTGTGTGCAAACTAACCGTGTTTGTCAATACGACGTTTGGAGATTTTGTAAAAATAACTCTGACTCGAGTCTCGAGTCATTCATTGTGACTCGAGTGGAGTTAATCGGTAAAAAACGTGATTCGAGTCGAGTCATCACAACATCGTTTCTCAATGTGACTCGAGTCGAGTCATTGGCTCGAGTCACGCCATCGCTGTATTCTTGTCACAGTTCTTTCAGACAGGAACGCAGTTCCCTCTTCACAAAAGTAGTCGGGACCAAGTTTCTCCAGATTGCTGTAGCAGCTGCAGCTTACTGGAACAGCTTGAGCTACTTAACGGCAGCACCAACAATCGGAAAACATTTTGGAATGATAAGCCATATTTCTTCAGTTAACTAAATACGTTTTAGAAACTTCGGTCACGTTTTCTCAAACCAATTCTATCACACCTAAATCTAGGAAATATCTCGCGAATATTGATCTAAGATTTTCTAGCATTCCAAAATTTCGTTGAATCAGCCCTTGTGATAATCTGTTATTTATTGCACAATAGTAATGTGGTAATTATTGAGTTAAGAAGAAGTTGACTCATGATTCTAAATTAACCTATCTAACAGTTTTCAGATTGCAATAGTATACTTAATTAACCAAGAGTAATTGTAGCAGCCAAGGTTGATCTCTTCAAACTAGTTCATTTCTTACATTGGAGATACACAAAAACGTACCCAAGCAATTAACAAAACAATGACTCAAAATTTTAAACAAAACTTTGAAGTCACTACACATACTTGCTGTAACTGTGATAAAGGCCCACCGCAGACACGTTTTTAAACAAACGCGAACAACTACAAAGAGAAAGCCGCACATTTTTGACACCATGCTGCTAGAATGCAATGCCTATGAGGTTACTNAGCAACGTGTCAATCACTTGCAACCGACTGTTCATAACAAAAAACATATGAATCACTCAAACACATTTGGCATCAGCATAATTTCTCAACAAAGGTTTCAAATCTCCAACTCTGGTTGACTGGAGCCCCCAGCCAAATCAATCCTTCTGAACCACTGCGTAAGTAGCCTACATTGTTTGTGGCTCACAGCGCGATTTGAACTTGAACATTCAATCAAGATCGCCACAGGCTATCTTAAAGCAGGAGTGGAAGTTACATTGTAGCACCAAAAAAGTGCAGTCGTCGGAAACCGTCAATACGTTTTGCTTAGCCCGACAATTTCATCAGCGGCCTGTAGAACATTAAACATATGGCAGACTCATGAACAATTTAATTAGACAATGCTTTTTGTAAACCAAATTCGCGCCTTAAACTTACGACTTACAAATATGTGTCAGATTTAGAAAGATAAACAAGTGAAGGAAGCGAATTGAAAACAAACCAGAACGTCCAGCGGGTTTCAGCTGTATTGTTATTGTAAAACTCTGCTAACTTCCCGCTTTCTCTAGCCACTGATTTCTCAATATTCTACTATCTACAGCAGGGGTTCCCAACCTTTCTCTGACCATGTACTCCTTCAGCGTTTACGCAGATAAGCATTGAACCCTAGAATTTCTTATGACAAAAAGGCTTAGCACAATAACAAAAATCCACTGAAGGTTTAATAGAACTTTTAGATTTTTATAAATGTAAAGGTAATGGCTTTGAAAATAAAATGCACTGATATGTGTATAAATAGTTGAAAATAAATAATATGTACGGTAAACATATTTTCCCTACTATTGCTAACCTTAAAGTACAGAAGTATTGAGCACGGCGTCAACTGTAACGCATTTTCTGCATTTTGCTTTTGAACCAGGAATGCCAGGAAAGGTGATGTGAAACGGCGCATATCAACTACGCAATGTGGTCGCGTCCGTTGGATAACGACGCAAGATTTCTTCAGAAACGACGTCCACAATGAGAAAGATGGGGATACGAACTGTGTGACCCCGTTTAGCTTTGATACCGCAGGAAATCGCAGGGCGTGTGATGAAAGAAAAGGAAAGATGTAACTCAGTCGTAACGTCACGTGCGAAAGCGTCACGCGGAGTTGGTAGGCTCTTACACTTTAAAAAGGTTTCCCCGCTGCATGATAATGAAAGCTTGTTTAAAGCATTAATTTCGACATTAATTCGATGCTGTGTAACTCAACTTGATACTAATGTTGTGGCTGTCATCTGACAATGGTGTAGACTGACTTAAAAAAAATAACTAAATCTTGCAAAAGCCTACAAATAATTGTATGAGGGTATCGTCTGCTTCCAATTTACATGACAAAGGTGGAGCAAGCTTCCAATTGCTTGAAAGCGTGTAGAACAGTGGTTCATAACCTGGGGGTAATTACCCACAGGTCGCCATACATATGCGTTCGAGTTACGTTGTTTTGCAAAGCAGACGTTGACTGCTCAGTGTACGACTTCTACATTAAAAGCTTGAATCGAAACATTTTGAAAAAAATGTTTTATTTCATTTTAGGTATTTACATACTTAGCTCAGACACACGGTTCATGCCACAGGACAGGAGTTCGCAAAACAACGGAAAAATACAGAAGTCCTAATACGTAGAAAACTAATGTTAAATGTTATCTGATGTACGCAGGAAATACTGGAGGAGCAAACACTGAAACAACGCACCAGCAACTAACTGCATACGGCTGAGGTGAGCAACTGATTTGGCTCGGGGGGCACTTGAGAAGGTCGCATGTAGCGGAGGTCCGTACCTTCCAGTTTGATCGCAAAACAATTAAATTAAACAAAAACAGTAATGGCACACAGAAAAGGTTTTATTAAAATTGTTCTTGTGCAATACACTTCATCCATCACAAGCGATTCCATGAGACAAATGTAACCTCATACTTTTCAACTAGTTTTTTAAATTAGGAATGAGGTTGTTTGTTGAAATTTTCATCAATGCCTGCAAGTTTGTGTCAGATTTGAAGATTTGGTGAATGCTTCCTAGGGCCACTGAAAACGCTGTGGCGGGCCACATATGGTCCGCGAGTTACTGATTGCCCACCCCTGGCATACGTCATACAGAAGCGTTACGTAGCGGAAAAAATTGACGATTAGTAAAAAGCATCAAACATTTGAAGTGAACCCAGAATGAGTTTGTTCAACAAAAGCATAGAGATTGTTTCTAATAAAGGCGCCAAAGGTTCTAACGAAATGGTAACTTGATGCGGGCGAACATTTACGTTCCTGGGGATGTAGGCTAATGGAAAATTCTTAGGCGTTGCTGCAGGCAATCACTGTCACTATGAACTTCGCGATTGCTCAAGCTTTGTTTTACTCCTTCAGTGAATATAGTGAAAATATAGCCGAGTCATGTTTTTTACCGAATGACTCGAGGCACAATGGATGACTCGAGGCAGAGTCTTTTTTACAAAATCTCCAAACGGCATATTGACAAACACAGTTGTTTTTCACACAAATAAATGAACCTTTTAAGTATTTTTTTCGTGAAAGCTATTTGGAACAACTTGTTGTGAACATTTAGTAATTTAGAATTAAACAATACAGTGAAGATGGTTAATATTACCTGAATCGGCATTGACTCGAGCTTACAAACCAATGATTCGACAGTTTTTGTGACTCGATCAAGTCATGGCTCGACTCTAACTCTGCACGAAAAAATTTTAGATGACTCTAACTCGAAGAGCTTGTGACTCGACAAATATGACTCGGACATATCACTGCCGTTTACAACTCTAAGTTAATTTTTTATTTTAAATATTTACAAGGGCATAGATTATTACTCTTCGTTTATCTTTTCTGTTTAAAATGCTTACAGTTTACTTTACTTGCATCGTTACACTGCGTCGAGTGTTTTATGCTTGCATGTAGTGGGACTTTTAAAATTCAATGTTGCAAAGAATTCCAGAATGAAAAACCTTAAATAAACCTTCTTGTTGAAGTTTAAGCCTGGCTGTTTCATAAATAACTTTGTGATTTTGCTCTGGTGCTGTCAACAATGTTCAGGTATAAAAGTTACAATGTATTCATTTATGAGACACTGCCTTTGTATCAGGTTTGTCTCTTCAGGTTTTGAAACAGACTAGATAGACAGTTAACAGAAATCCTGCAACAATCAGAGGGTCTTTCTTGTAGGAATCTGACAGATTGGGTGATTCATTGTATCTGTTGACTTTAAACTTTACCTTAAGCCAACAAGACTGGCAGAAGCAACCTGAAAAATTTTTATCGCCCGCTGACTACAGCCATGGGCATCGGAAAGGTGGCCTTCCCTCCTGGACTTTGAAATTTTTAGCACAGAAAGGTTGTTTTCTCAGTTTTGAGTGAGAAGAAACAAATTTCACCAATTTTTCCCCTCCTGGAAAAGTATCCTTCAGACGCCCATGACTACAGCATAGCTGTGCAACACCACCAAGATGACGTGATAAAAAAACAAACGGCTTGCAGTAACGGTCCACGAACCTCCCACGGAATGTAGGCGTCGTGAAGCCATCGGCTGAACAGCGCCGATGAGAAGGGATACAAGAGGCAGGCCTACATCGAACGAGGCAGTATGAAAGTACGCACGCTAAGTTTTTCTGTAATCAAGCCCAAAGTTACTGGTGGAAGCCAGTTTCCAGTATAACAATTAATCTATTTCTAAATCTTACCATGGCAGCTGTTTTGTCTCTACTCTGATTACTGTAAACAAGCTATATAAGTTTTGGTGAAGGCCCCAGATACGAGGGGGGTGCGGTATCGGTCTTCGCACCCCTGGTAAAATTTATCTCAGAGGCTCCACGCCATGCATGTGCGACTGACAGGCGCAAAGTCGTAAAAAGCGCTCTGCTGCATCGCATTTCAAGCGCTCGCGCCAGCCGTAGAAGAAACGTCCACGAATGACAAGTTGAAACTTAATGAATAACAGTCTGACATTTTTTTACCGAAGCAGGCAGCTGACGAGGTTTTCTGAATCACTGGTAAAAAGCGAACGTCCTCATTTATCTTCATGGGTTCAAGCAGTGGCGTACGCAGAAAATTTTCATACGGGGGGGGGTTCATTCAGTGGCAC
>JGI24021J15306_10009477_pt1 | contig 12056 bp, 7 predicted proteins | sample Ectturendosymbi1_FD_15306 | JGI IMG/M metagenome (IMG submission 15306)
CGGGATTTCGAGTACACACATCCAAATACTGTTAGCCAGAACGGTCAAGCGTGATCTATCCTTGCAGTATTATAGGGCCACCTTCCCTATAGGAAACGGGGTTAAATGATCATTGTGAGATATAGACAAGATTGGTGAAGCTCCGGGTGCAGGGGAGTTGTCTTGTTAAGACAAGGTTGGGGAAACTTCTTGTTTTTGGGAGTTGCCTTGTGTTAGAACACAGAAGAAGGTTAGAGGGAGCCTTCGAGGTTGGTGAAACTTGCCAAGTTATGGGGGATGCCTCAAGTGCTAGAAAGAGCTAACGGTACGAAAGGAGAGCGTTGCTCCGCAATCCAACCCCATGTCACCGCATGGAGGAGAGGCACAAAACGGCGCATCAGTATAACAGCAACTCGCCTCCATATGAAGGCGAAAGATTGATAGTACTCAATGAAATGGTCCCGGAATTTGAGGCCACATCCGCCGAATTACGACCTGGCGGTGGCATTCATAGGAAATGGTCCTGGAATTTGAGGTCACGTTCGCCGAATTACGACCCGGCAGTGGCATCCTAGGGAAATGGTCCTGAAATTTGAGGTCACGTCCGCCGAATTGCGAATTGGCGGTGGCATCGTTAGGGGGTTAAATGAAATATAGGGTGCAGAAAAAAATTGGCCCTTACAGCATAGGACGCGCAAGACAAAGGTACACATAAATTTTGCCGGCACAAGGCTGAGGCGTTGGAGTAAAGTTAGTAACAAATCAAATCGCTGCTAAATGCTTGGTAAGTGGTGCTGCGCTGAGAAACGTTTGCAATGAACCCTATGAACATAGCAACCAATGAACCCTAGACTACCTGCAGTAGGAGTTGGGAATATATAAGGCCACTCGCATGAAGGACAAGTTGAAACGTTTGAAGACATGTATAACAAGAGGGGGCGATTTTTCTAGGAGAACAATAAAATACTTTCCCTTTGAAAACATAGGGCGAGTTGGTAGAACAAGACTCTGACTTAACGTTTTCAGACCCGAGGGGGATGTTACTTTAAACACAGTTGAACGAAGACTTGAATTCTGAAACCATGGCCAAAGCTACAAAGCAACTTGGAAGTCTACCCAAGCATGCTGCATGAATGGTAAATGTTTGACGTGATCAGCGAATAGTGTGAAGCGGTTAAAATCCACAACCTCAGCAGAAAAATGAATTGCTGCATGAAAGCACCTAGAATAGGGCTCTGCCATGCCAACTGATAATATAATTATAAACTGATCATCATGACAGGACTTTGATAAAACAGTTTGCTAATCTGGGAGTCACAGATTTGGAGACAAAACATGTAAACCTAAAACATTACTAGTGAAGGCCCATAAGGCTCTCTATGTACTTGCATGCTGTTTATAGTGAATAGTTTATAGTGAATAGTGTGTAGTTAATGGAGCTATGGAAAAAAAACTTGCTGTCGAGGGAAAAGACTTGCATAATGGGGCAAAGGCCTCTGAGGGGGCAGGGCAGACAGTCTGCCAGAAGACAGTCAGGAGATGATTAGTCAATCCACAGTTAGTTAGTTAACAAAGGCGACATTTGACTACACTGGTTGCACTTCAATGGAAGGAAACAAGCCTGGTCATGCTGGCCCAAAGCTAAGTATACTCTATGTAGTAGGTAGTGTGTAGAAAATAATGGAGACGCTTAGGCGAGTCAAATTAGGGTGTGTGTAAGAACCGTTTGAAGTATGTAGTGTTCACACATTTAATTAATGGCTTTGATGCATCCGAAAGACACTGCAGGTCAGTAGTAGTAAAACGGAGGCTGATCTGGCGCATGAATAGTGAATAAGAAAGCGCGGCGATGTCTACCACTGACAAGGAAGAGCCTCGTTTTGCCTCTGTGCAAATCTGGGAACCTGCGTTACGTAGTCAAGCCAAGGTGAGGTGACAATAACTGGTCACCAGCTGAAAACCAATGAAGGTCTGGAAAGTAATGGAAACAGACAGGTTTTGGCACAATGAATCATTTACAAAGGTGTCTTTCGGAGTGCTGTGATGTCCTCTGAGGGACTGTGCCTAAGAGTGTAGGGGTGTAGGCCTTTGTAAGGCTAAGGTGCACATTTAGGTGCGACTTTACAAATACAATAGGGTTGTTCATAGTACAGCTGTTCACAACATGTGGCTTGGGTGGTCCTACCCGACAATGCCTAAGGGAAAACGAGCAACATTAAAGAGGGTCATCCTACCCTGCCCCTTTGTGGAAAATCATGAGTGACTTTGCAACGGATAGCTTATGCTTTCTGGAGCTTAACGGTGGAAGTTCTCGAGTGGGTGACGATCCACAATGAGAAAACTACTGAGTCTGACTTCATGATTAGCCACTGTTGATTGTGAAACGTTAGAGTTGGCAATCTATCATGCGCGTTGCTCGAACACAACACACAAACACACACCCATATAAAAATGAAGGGCTAAAGCACCAAAGCGTGTCAATAAGATGCGTGAGCTAGAAAGCTAGAAAGACTTCAATTATGGAGCAGAGTTTAGTGTGTGCACGCAGGGAACAAAACGACTCTGTGAACCCAAGAGATGAGAGTGGCAGCAATCATAGCGCGATTGTGCTAAGCCAAGGGGGAGTCGATGAACAATTAGGCCAAAGCTTAACAACAAATAAATTTTAAGTGAAGGGCTGATACTAAGCTTATCGAAATGAAGCAGAGAATATATGATTAGCTTGTTAAAATTACTAATAGCTAAGTTAAACCCTTATTTGGACGTGAAAAAGGCAACTTAACGAGGTAAAGTGCAGCAAAGGGCCTAGGGCTAAGACAAGCCGATGAGACATGATGTCACCCGGGCAGAAAGACAGTGACAGGGGGCACAAAACCTTTGAAGGAGGGAGTAGAAAACAGATAACCTGGAACAGTCAAAACGCCAAACGAAGAAGCAAGTGCCAGCGAATTCCTCTAAGGGAATAAGGGCGAAGATAACACTCAGACCTTCTTAGACTATGAGCGTTATGTCATTGAAACAAAGTCGCGTTGACATGGAGATGTGGTCAATCATCTTTGTCCTCTTACGAATGTTGGCCGATATATTGTGGGGTTCAGCGTTGCGGCAGAACCATAGTCATGTTAGCCTGAGACATAGCCGTGTCGTGAAGCCAGCAGACATTACTCGACTGGCCGCATATATTGGAGTGACCTGTGAAAAAGTTATCATAACATCTAAACATTATGTGTCCCCAGCGGGGGCGATTATTGACTAATGAAGATAATTAAAATTAAGACTTAATGTAACCGTTAATGTATTGAAGGTTAGGAGTATGAATGTAATAACATTAGCTGACTTGAGACTGGCAATTCAAACGAACGAAGATTTGTCCAAGAAGCTAGCAACAGCAAAATTGCCTGAAGAACCAATTGACTTTGACACTTTGACATTAGAAGAATTTTGTTCGCCGTAGGATTAACGATTGATTGACCTGGAGACTTAGGAACTTAAATGGCAGTGAAATTCGGGGTACAAGTAAAACCCTCACCGATAACTTCAAAACGCTAGAAAACCCCTTACGAAACCAAGTGAGTCAGGCCAGAAACCTATCAAAGTAAACAGCGGTGAACTCATGAAGAAGGCTTTCGGAAGGGAATTTGACAGGCCACCACAGGCCGTCGAAGACGTAGGGGAAGGCGTGGAAAACACCATATCTAAAATATTAGGCCATTCTTTAACAAACCGACACAGGATTTGCCGTAGAAAGCCTACGTAACCAGCATTAACAATGGTGTTGGGAAACAGTAATTATTAATAGGGGGGAGTGGAAAGTGAGGTNAAATCACTTTCGAAAACTTTTTACCTTTTTAAGGAAGCAGAACCTATAAAACGACAGTAATTACTAAAAATTATTAGAGCATGGGGACGGAAAAAGTGCGGGTTCTGTAGGGGAAGATGGTGAATCCCCAAGTCAGTGTAGAGGACACAACNTCGGCTACGAAACCCAAAAATAATTAGTTCTCAACGATCACTGCTGACTTTCGCGAGAAGTCACGGAACCCAATGCATACTCCCGTGAACGCACACCATTTCTGTCACCATGCCCCAGCAAATAGCAAAAGGTTGATGGCTAGGAAGATTCCCTTAAACACTTTTGTTCAGGGTTAAACGAGCCAAACAAATAAAAACTATAGGGGGAGGCAGCGCATCACAATGCTCATTAAAAATTTTTTCAATTTTCAAGAATGGCAAGCCGATAATTTAAGCATTCTAGGTAGCAATTTAGGCCATCGCAAATAAGTATACAGGTTTTATTTCGAGGATGACTAAAGACTGGTAATGATTCTTTTGGCCGAACAGGGGGGAATCTTATGCAACCCGCCTGGCCTACCGTAACGCTACAAACCCTCAGCGGGGATGCATGCTGATAACTGCTGAGTTTCAGATGTATGACTATTTTATGAATGATTAAGAAAAAAAAATAATAAGTACAATAAATAGATTGTAGTCGTAAAGTAGCACAGCTAATTAAGTATAACTAACTAAACGGAGTAAACTATTATCGAAAGTTAAGACCATACGTAAACATAAGCAGCTATGATCTGCCATGATATACGAAATAGAGCAAAGAAAGTGAACAGTAAAGTCGGTGACAGAAAAACTTTCCACAGATGAGTTTTCGAACAAGGAAAGCCTGAGAAAATGACAAGAGAATGTCAAGCTCATCCACATCATTTAAAAACTTTTGGTCAAAATAAGGTTTTAGCGAACTTTACTTTGCTTCAGCAACGGTTAAAACTTGGTAGCATAACTTAATGATAAGGGTATGTTTGAAACTTGGTTTACTTGAATAAAAAACACCTGTAACAAATACTAGTCAAGAGTAGAAAAGTCTTGTTAATAAAAATGATTACTTCTAGCCGGCATTAACCTGCAAGAGAATGATGACTTACAGGAAGCAAATGTCGTTGCAGGCATAGGAAAAGTTACTTAATGTTGAATAACATAAGTGAATGTAAAAGAAGAAAATGGAGAAACGGGAAGCTCGCGAAAGAATGCGAGCCATGCAAACCGTTCGGGCGCTGTTGGCCGCAAGAAAGTTAACCTCTTTAATCAGCCTACAATGTACAAAGAGAAATACCATTAGACGCCTATGGGGACGAGGTCGAAGAGTGACAATGATTGTGCGGGCCGTGTTAGTAAACATAAAAGGCGGCGCAGGCCCCACTAAGGTGCGGCGGTCCTCCCTCGTCTACCACGTGTAGTGACCTATAAAAATTATTAGAGCATGGTTTTTGCATGGAAGAATTGAATCCGGCTGATCTGATAGCAAAGACAGGGCTGGGGAAGCAGAGAACAGTTTGGAATTATTAGGAAATTAACGTATTTAATAATGTTGACATAATCAAAGAATGCACAGAGAGTTAAATTGTCTGGGGAGATATGCCATCGTTTCCATGACATGAAAACGTCACTGATTGGCTTGAACAAATTTATGAGTGATCGCTGGCTGGAAAACTTTGACCTCAATAGCATAAAAGGGAGAAAAACGGACGTTCAGCCAGGATTGTGACTGGGAGATAGGTTGGTAAGCGGCCGAAGGGTGGTATTACACGGGTAACGGTAACATGGTTCAGTGTATAAGTTGTGGGGGACAGTTGAGGATGCCCTTAACAGAAAACGGTTTACACGGTTATCATGCCGCAATCTTTCCATGGTGTGAGCTTTGTGGTCCTGACAGTGGTGACATAGCGGACCACGTGCCGACTCAGGCATTGGACCGAAGCAGTTGCGTCACTAGCACAGTTAATCATACTAATTCCATTGTGTCACAGCTAAAGCATAAACAAATAAGGAGAAATCATGTCAGCCAATGAGACTCTTAAAGTCAATAAGGTCATTCGCCGGCATGTGATGCGTGAAGCATATAAAATGAAAGTAATAACACGGGCTTAAAGAAAGGCATGTCCAGGCGCATTGCTACTACCGGGCAGAGAAAAATAATGGTTAATAAACATAAATCGTTCTAGAAGTTGGACGAAAAGAACGACGCTACTCAGTCTGAAGGTGGCCACTAGATTGCATCCTCCTATAAATGCCATTGCGTGTGAGCTACTGAAGAAGGAAGTCCAGGCGACATTAAATCATGACAAATATCATGAACAAGCAACGATGATATTACGCGAATGGACAAAGCAAGGGCGTCCACGGGCTGGACCGCAGCTAGTGGGTAACACGCTGATAGAGCTCGAGGATAAGGCAGGGAACATGTTTTTACATGGGCCTACCGGCGACGATCAAATCCATTATGTACTGTCGGCGGAGCTACTGGCCAATAGGCCTATAAAGAAAAGGCTGCGCCCCGTCGGTCGACCGAAAACTTCAACCAAGCAAAAAGGTTTTGATAATCCCCACTGACGAAATAATGCACATCGAAATTGGGAATAAAAACTTAAATCAGAAAAGAACAATTCGAAGAGGTTGAAAACGTGGGGGCAATAATAAAATTGGCGAAAATACTAGAAGCAGTGTTCAAGCACGGGAGTAAGGCATACCCAGACAAACGAAAGCCCCGGAAAGGACATGGGAATAACATGGAATTCTAAGGCACTGTTGTTCCTAAGTTAACAAGTAGGACAATCAAAGGCTTTTTCTTTTAAAAGGGGGAAGTAGAGCATTAGCATGCTCAGGCCGAAATTTTAAACTTTTAAATAAAAAAACAGGACCGTAAACCGGAAATTCAAATAGTAAATCAAAGGTTTTAGGCCCTTCCAGTTAGGGAAAGTGGAATAGCATATAACTGAAAGTTTACAAAAGTCATCACCGGAATAATAAGAGTAATACATATTCATGTTGCAGGAAAGAAACGAGTTATAGGACATGATGTCTGAAAATGAGGAGTTAAAAGACAGAAGTAGAGAAAGTAATTTAATAAAAGATAGCACTGAGTCGTTGTCATTAAAACGGAATAAGCCAGAAAGGCCACCACGATTACGTATTAAAACGGTGCCTTACTATGATGTGAAGTTGCCAACGTACGAAGAAAGTCAGGTGAAATATGCAAAGTTAGTGTACAAGTTGCCGGATACTAATAAAAAGGCGACAACGAACGAGTGAACGAGGAATGAGACTCGAACATTAATAATATATTGATTCTATTTGAATAAGGTATTAGGGAAGTTGTAGCACCTTTCTTTGAAAGCTAAATAAAAAACCAAGAATGGAGAAAGGAAAAATGCGAAATGAGAATACTTCGGGAAAGTCTCCACTGGAGAACAAGGACAAAGAAGAGGATCACTTACAAACAACCGAGTGGCACTGCATAGACAATGAGCCACGAGACTCTAGCAGCATGGAAAAATATGCACGAAAAGGAGAAAAAGTATATGCAGAATTAACAAGATTGGTTACCATGATAATCGAGAAGAAGGTGAAAATACAGCACACGATGGAATTACTGCAAGAGACTGAGGATGAACTGAGACTTGGGCTGATACACCTCAGAATAAACTTAAGAAAAGCTGCAAACCAGACCATGACTGAGGAAGAAGAAACGGACTGGGAAAAGGAAGAGTATAGACTCAAGGGCCAACTAACTGAACTAGAAATGTGGTTAGGGTTGCGAGGTTTTCAACATGAAGCAGATGTGGCCCCTACACCAGAGGAGGAACAAACAAATGAAATACTAGAAAAAGGAATGATGGAAAGTGGGGTGGTACTAAAGGCTTTGAAAGTAATGAGACTACTGAATAGGAACACTCAAATCGCGGGGAAGCAACATCAGCTGCAGTGGTTGGAGTTTCTACTTCACCCGAAACAAGGAACTCATTGGACATCAGCAGTCTTTATAAGAAGTTAGAGTATGTGGAATCAACTTTGCAATCACTAGAAAAGATTAAGAATGCAAAGGAGGCAAGTGTGGACAAGGCTCCCTTAAAATGCTTTTATTGCCATGAGGAAGGACATTTTAAAAGAGAGTGCCCTAAAAGATTTCCCCGACCACCATGTAGAGGAAGAGGAGGTTGGAATAGAGGCAGAGGGAGCTGGCACTCATACGCAGAAGACTGTAGCCTGGGAAGAGGCGGATCAAGGGCAGTTCCGATTAGAGGCCGAGGGAGCTGGTATTAACTTCGTTGGTGCGAGAATGCGTTTCGAATAATCAACGTAAAAGGCGCAAATAAACCAATGCTAGAACGAAGCAAGTTTAGAAGGAAAATGTAACACGTCATTAATAGTATGAAAACTATGTTATATCCATAGAGGTTAGAATGATCGTAATAAGTAAGCACCAAAAGCATGAAGTGTAAAACATTATAACTTTACGAAATGGACGAGACAATAGTCATGAGGTCATTGAGCATTTAATAAGTCATCATAGTCATTAAGTCGTTACGAGTCATCTTGAGTGAATTCTGTAATGAACGTGACATCACTATCATGGCATTATAAGTATAGCATGGGTCATGAGCGGTATAATGAGTTAAGAATATGAACTATATTAGTATTAGAACGAGAGCCAATATGAATAATAGCGCCGTATATTATAAACGTAAATCCTAGTTGAATAAGGTTAAAGGGAGTATTTTAACCTATTACTTACATAATTATGATAATTTATGATGATTATCCTATTTGAATAAGGTTAAAGGGAGTATTTTAACCTATTACTTACATAATTATGATAATTTATGATGATTATTCTATTTGAATAAGGAAAATATGTATAGAAATGTTTAAGTTAAAAGACAAGGTGACAACTTCATATGACAAAAGAGAACTGAAGAAACTAGGAAAAGAAGTTGATAAGCATGGGTCTCTGCAAAACAAGAATACTTTGTGTGTGAACCAAGAGGAAGAATGATATTACTTGACTTTGGAAAGAGTCAATGCAATAAAAGACAAATCCACGGTAGAGATACTTCGATCACTACTACCCAACGTACAATACCATCCTGAGATAAAGAAAAGAATAAAAAAGCAAATTAAAAAATTATCAAAGGAGACTTGCAACAAACCGATAGAGAAATGTCTTCATGAAATCATGCAAGATTACAATCATTGCATAGAAGAACACCACGGAAGCCGTAATGAGAAGAACACCACATGGTGTGACATAAAGAGTTAAACAAAGCAAACAAACAGAGATTTGAAAACCATGACTGGAAAGGGTGACGATCACCAGACGGTGCAGGACCACCACATTGTGGAAGAGTCAAATGAACAAGTGTGAAGATCACCAAACAGTTAAAGAGTAAAATAATCATGCTTGGTTGTGAAGAGAAACCATATGTTACAGTACGAAGAGTGAATGGTGCCTTTGTGAGCACCGAAGTGTGGAAGAAAAGTATATGCTGCCACTTGCGTAATGAACTAGGCATGAGAAATGATACCTCATCAGTCAGGAGGCATAATTAAATTATAGGGAGAGGAACCAGAGAAAGAAACAAAATAAGACGGCTAAAAATTCGAAATTGGAATTGCCAGCGGAAAAGCGCGGTGAAAGACGCGGAGCATGCCTAACGGTATGTAGCATGCCTAACGGTATGTAGCATGCCTAGCGGTATGTGGCGTGCCTGATGGTACGTGGTGCCCTCGCGTTCTAGACGGGACGTAGCGTGTCTAACGGCACGTGACCATATTAAAGGGTGATTGAATAACAACCTAAGAATGAGGATAGAGAAGCCTCTAGGAAAGGTGTCGGTTTAAATCTAGATAGGAGAAAGACTTTACCAAACCTAAACAAGATAATTGGCAATATATTTAAGAAGTATGGAAGAATCATGGAATCATACTAATCTGATGCATCATAAAAAAACTATACCAGAGATCCATTTGTACGGTAAACCTAGTAAAAGTAGGGAAAAAGCGATTAAAACGACAACAATATAAAAGTTTGTACGGTAAACCTAGTAAAAGTAGGGAAAAAGCGATTAAAACGACAACAATATAAAAATTTGTACGGTAAACCTAGTAAAAGTAGGGAAAAAGCGATTAAAACGACAACAATGAAAAAGGATATTTGAAAGGCGGGGTATCAAAGGAATACCACGCTCAATGCCAGGGGAGCAATGATTAAGACCTTTCAGGAATAAAGAAAGAAAAATTTATACAGTCAACCAAAGCTGCTCCTGTGGCAAATGAAGAAGGGATTTCATGGCTAACTACAGTAACCCACAACACATTGTGTGGGGTAGTTGAAGTAAAATCCATTTTTCGATCACAGAGCATCTTAACAGTTGAATTAAGTATATACAAAAAGTGGAAGTAGCATGGAATACACACAAATGTGAAAGTAGCATGGAAGTCACGAAAAATTAACATAAAATAAAACATACAAGAATGAATCGAAAGCCTGAAGCAAACGACCTAGGGAGGATTATAGCGAAAACTTAGGAAGGGTGCTTAATTAGGAAGCAAACGACCTAGGGAGGATTATAGCGAAAACTTAGGAAGGGTGCTTAACTAGACGACCTAAAGATGAGGAGGACAAGAAAATCTCTAGGTAGGGTGTCTGATAAAATCTAGCTAGGAGGAATATTTTACCCAAATTGAGCAAAACAAATTAAAAAGCGCTAAGAAAAGAAGAAAACACGCGTGAAAATAGGGATGAGCGTTGTATATGATATCCCACATTAAAAAGTGTTCCATAAGAAAAGACGTCTACTATTGAAATAGAAACTTTAAGCGTAAGAGATAGAAAAACTCGCGAGTACGTAAGAGAAGAATTAAAGAATGATTGAGAAGTGTGGATGGATGAATGAGAATCTTGCGAGTGAAAATGAACAAGAGTCATGATGTCACATAATAAAAAATCTCTTGTGATCTGAAAAGAAACCAAGTGTCATGGAATGAGTGTTATTAACATGAAGATCATAATGTCATTAAAAATGCACCTATGTGGTCATTTGTCATGCGCAATATTGCATGTTGTTGCAATCATCTATCATCACAAGCTGGACAACGTTGCATGTTGTTGTGTCAGAATGGGTTGAAACAAAAAGGTGATCATTTAGCGATATTAAGCGTAATTAAAAATGAAAATGAAATTTAGTTCGAGACTAGGGAAGAGCAAGAGCAGAACAATAATGCACTGATGGGGAATTGCTTACCACCAATTAGCAATTTGTCATTATGTGATTGCAGGCTTCTCTTGGTGGTGCTTGAGAAGGTCGGCAACAAAAGGATCTGCTAACCTGCTCAAAATTAAAGCAAAAAGGATAGCTGAATAAAACTAAAATTAGGGCAAAGTTACCCTACGATATAGGAGGGGTGATCCTAGATAAAAGAAGACATTAATAAACTCAACAATTAATGATAAACTCAATTAGTGAATTGTAGGAAAAGCCCATAAGAATAGGAATAAGGCAAAGCTAATCTGATCAGAACGATATCTGAAGTTCGAAAGGGAATAAAGTTGCCCAATCAGAATCACATAAAAGAAAGAATACAACTGATCTGATGGGAAATACCAATCAGTGAGGTGCAATAGATAAACTATAAGAAGGTAAACGAAAATGGAAAAAGAGCTCTGCGTGAATAAAAGAGACGAATAAAGTAGAAATAAAATGGCCCCAAATAAACATGAACAAAGAGGGAAGTGTCCTGACGAAAAACCAGCTGATGAAACATGGAATTGACGCTACAATATGATGGACAACTGCTAGCCCGAAAAATGTTCATCAGCGGAAAAGAACATTGTGCTCTGATGAGAACTTCAAATGACAAGAACTATAAATTGCTCCGATGAGAACTTAATTGAAACTGATTTCCATTGAGGATTGAAAACCAAAGAACTGATCTGATGAGAACTACAAAAAATGGAAAATCAAACCAACAAAGAAAAATAGCGTTTGAAATTCCATAACAAGAAGATATGGAACTTCCACTGAAGGAGGGAGTAGTGGTAAGGTTCATTCTGACCTTAACACGCGCGGACCACTTTTATAACAGAAAGACAATGCCTGTGACAAATACGAACGAATTGAAAGACAAGTCAATATGTTGGTCATGTGTATTATCATTGTGTGTTTTGTTGGTGAAACAACCGCTTGACAGTGGAAACATTAACTATTACTAAACAAACATATTCAGACAAA
>JGI24021J15306_10009478_pt1 | contig 12056 bp, 12 predicted proteins | sample Ectturendosymbi1_FD_15306 | JGI IMG/M metagenome (IMG submission 15306)
CAAGTTTCTGTTTGAATATAATATATCCTTATCCCAAAACACTAATTTCCTCTATGCGAAGATAGTAGGTACATCTGGATGAGGGAATTAAATAAGATTGAGGGGCATACAGATCATACAGCAATTTACCTTGTTTAGTAACTCTCTTACTTACCTTTTCTTGGGGTAGACGTATAATAAGTCCTTGACTATATAGATTATCTGTAGTCTTTTGTAGGAACNGCTTTTCAGGTATACTCTTCTGGTTTGAACATTCTGAGTATTCCGGCATGGTTCTTTTCATTGGAGGATTGTCCCTACGGACAANGGGATGATCATGGTTGCGATCTTCAGGATCGTCAAGGCCGTCATTCGCTTCAGCAGCGATTGAAGGTTTAAAGGGCAGTTTCGTTAATTCGGTCAAACAATTCATTATACCTTATTGTTCTGCAACAACAAACAAGTTTCCTAAAATACCAGTAATTATTTCAACATTTGTTATAATAAATACCTTTTAGCTTAAAGATGAAACAATTCATGCTATCAGATTTTACTTTCGCTTTCGATTCACAACATAAAGACTTCGGCCAACAACTTTTTACAGTTATAACGTTGAATTTTTCTATTTTTCTTTCGTGCTGCAATCCATCAAAGTTTCTAATAGTTGTTAAATTTCAAAAGTCATTTTTACTCACCATTAGCTTTGAGTTTAAAATGTCCTGTAACGGCAAATGAATGTAAAGGTGACAAACTTCTTTAACAATCAATAAGAGAAATAAACTTTAGTATAGATACAAAATTTAAACGCTTAGTACTGTTATAGAGAATTACTGAATCCTATTAAAAACTTATCAGCTTAGACAATATTTTCATTCAATTGCTAAAACTCTTCATCAAGAAAGTCACGTTACAAGATGAAACTGTAATCGTTTACAACATTCAAGAACATCCTTCTAGATGGGGATAATCTCTCAGTTTTGACAAATACTTTCACAATCACCCAACTACTTACAATGTTTTCCCCTTGTCCCAAGACGTCACATAGCATGGTTTAGAACCTAACAGTCTCTATTAGAGATTCCACATAATATAAAGCGTTACAATCCGTTTCAAAGGTGTCCCTTAGTAAGGCTTTGCCGATCTCTATAATGCCGTCACCACAGATTATGGGCATGGATGATATGAAATTCGGGGGGAAAGAAGCATTTTATTGATGGTCCTCCAACCTTTTAACAAGAAGATTTCTAAGCGTCACTGAAAAAATCTCCAGGCCTGGATCCGTGGAAGTGGCGAGTGATGAGTTCACCAATGCCACGCGACCATTTGCAGATTGGAGGGACTTTATGGTATTGTCCTTTAACATCTAATTTTAGTTGGAATTTTGACTTGCACCCGGTTCTTTCATAAGAACAATGTGGAGGGCGCCTTTTCAGAAATTCGTAAGCATGAACAACTATCATAGGAGGAATTCAATCCTTCCTGTAAGATTGCCTATTTTTACTTGAAATTATACTTCTGTAGTTGTGTATCGTTATTCCAGTCACATTCTCATTAAGAGTTACATTTCAAACTACGTGTTCAAATTTGTACCTTATTCGAAATTTATTAATCCCCCAGAGTGAACAACTATCTCATTTCCCTATTACTAAAAGATCAATCCAGTGGCGGTTTCGTAATAATAAGTATGGATTAGGATAAAGAGGTCAGCAGAATAGAGAAGTAAGAACACAATTTCGGGCTTCCGTTGTAACCTGCACGGCACTGGTATTGAAATTGTGAGAAGTTCGAAAGTCCTACAGCTACCTTCTCCCTCGGCATCATAGGTAATGTAATTGGTAAATTAGAGCTTTTCTATTCGCATAGAAATAAACAGTAATCTTTTACATCCACGGGACACACATGTTGTATTTGGCAAATTACAGAGTAAATTCACTTCTCATATTCAACAGTCCAACATTATCCTCATTGATTCACCCGTATTGTAGTTTGTTATGGACATCTTTTCAACATTACTTATACCTAATCTTTCAATAATATTTTTCTTTAAGATTCTTGTTTATTGGGCAATATTTTTATCATGGATTTGGAGTGAAATAAGAAGCCAAAATCATTTTTCTCTTCTGACTATTGGAATTGAATTCCTCAAGCCCATTCACCTCATGTTTCTACCCCAACCACTGAGTAGAAACGAATCTGGGCAGGATTTAGAGGGGATGAACAATAAGGGCCAAACCACTACACTTACTTAACAGAAATGGTAGGATGGTTTGTGGTATTTAATAATTCCCACTTAACCGGAATAATATCCTCCTGGGAATTTTCACACCAGGCGGTCATCATAATAGATGAAAATTTTCCAAACTCAGAAGAACTCGAACTATTTATCGTCAAGAAACACAAACATATAAAGTATAACTGGATAGAATAAGACAAAAATTCTCACACCTACAAAACTTGAGACAGATATTACTCCTGACTAATTTTTAAATTACTCTCTCAAAATTTAGGAAAAAATTTATAAAGGTTACTTTTCGAAATCTGCATATATAAAATTGTAGAGGGAAGGTGACTGGATGAACCTCGTGAATGGATTTACTATATGACGAAGACTTTTTGCTCTTAATCATTCTATTGTTTCTTGATCTAATGTTCCTATTTTGATTGTGGCTTCACAGCCTTTGTAGTAGAATGATAAACAATTGTAAGAAATATGCCTCACTAAAATCATGTGGTTTTGCTTTTACTTGAAATTTTAGCAGTTGCAATTTTCTGCACCTTTGAAAATCTTTTGTAAAAGTCTGGGATGATGGTTAACCACTTTATCTTGCTTCCTTGTTGTGATCTGTTCCAATTTTTTATTGATTTGTATGCTTGTTGCTCAGTTCTTGATACTCCGCTTCTATTATTGCAATCTCAACATTTTTCCAATTGTTGAGACAGGTTCTGGAGATACACACCATGTAGGTTGTCTGGGGGTATCTAGTACTCCTTCTATGTTCATTGTTTTCTTATAGATGTTCACTAGCAGTCTCGACTGGGTTTAGAGAAGTGATTGACAAATTAGTCATTTTTTAGTTAGTTGTTTTATATGGGATTCGTTCTTGTATCTTCTTGTAACTGAAGGAAACTCTTTATGCTTTGCGTTTCCAGCTTTTTAATCATGGTTAACAGTTTGCTTCGTTTATATTTGTTCTTTATTGTTTTAGTTTTACTCTACAAAACCCATATGAATATCTGTAAATAAAAGATGATAATAAAGCTTTCATGCAAACAATCTAACTCTAAATCAACAATTCTACTTTAGGTATGTCAATTTAACCTTTCATATTACAAACTCTAAACTATAGAAATCATAGGAAAATTATAAACTTTTTACTTTCATTTTAAAACTTCTTAACATTACAGCGGTTCTTATCACAATCATTGTTTTTAGTAGTTGTGAAATGTGAATACATTTCTCACTCTCTCTATATTGCAAAAGACCATAATTCCAAACGTTCCATCACAAAACGTGAAACAAAGAAGAAATTCGTTGCTTTCGTATCATAGTCAATCAGGTTTTCACTGAATCTGATATCTTGAAGAAGGATTTGGTTCGATCAGTATATTCCTCGGGAATGAACGCAAAATTAGTATTTTCTTGACTTTTCTCGGTTTTCTTTTATGAAATGTTCACCGATCGTCGCAGGTTCGTTGAGCGTTTAAAAAGAAATTAATTAGAGTGGATCTTCGTCAGCATCGTCTTCTGAAGAATCTGACTGGATGTTATTGATTTCCTCAACATCGTCATGGAGGTTAGCGTCCCTTTTACTGTCATACTCCCATCTATATTTTTCATTTAGATCCATGTCAAACTTAGCGTCAGCATATTGTGCTGATTGGTCTTTGCCAAATTGATCTATTCCAAATTGACTTCTTTCTCAAAAGTTTCCATTATGTTGATATTGACTTTGTTGGAAATTTTGACGATTTCCATTGCAACCTCGTCCTCTTCCTCTAAAGGACGGATCAAAATTTCCTTTACAGAAAGTCTGATTATTACTTCTGCAAAATTTGGCAATATGTCCCAAGTCATTACATTTATAACACCTTATCTGAGAAAAGCCCTGAGTAAAATTCAAATACGGTTCGTTGACTATGCTTCCTGCTTGTGCTTTTGTGGATACATTATCTCTGACCTTTTGCAATTCGTTGCAAACTTCTTGTAGTTGCTGTGTAATTTGTTGGAATTTCCACTGATTCTGAGATTGTTGTTTACGATTCACACTCAAATCTCGGTGTTCCGAGGCATTTTTGGCATTATTGACATTTAATATGTGAGGAACTTTTCTCGTTTCACCCTATACATGTTCCGTGGGTAAAGCAGCTTGTTTCCATAATTCATTGAGTTGAGTGGGTATTTTTCTAATAGGAGTTTGATAAATTTGCATATAATAGGCAGGTGCAATCCTATGTTTTAACAAGTCTCGTAATGAGCTTTCCAGAAATTTAGTTTCACTTATTTCTTCCAGAGACAATTGAGCTTGTTGCAAAGCTCTTTTCAAATCATTAGCAGGACTATGTTTCCAGTCAAACTGTTGTTGAGCCATAGCGTGTTCTAACCTTTTGTACTTCTGTCGATCCGTTAAGTTGTATGAGTTTTTAAGCCAATCAAAGAAGTTGGTTAAGGCTTCATAGGTCGGGTTTTTGGCCTTTCTATGAAGTTGAGCTAATGCTCCTTCTCTAGCTATAGGATGTTTTTCCATGAACTGAATGAGTCCTTGCATTTTCAGTCTATCTGATAAATGAGAGAATTCTTTCAAGGTGTCCTCAGTGATCTCTGGCCATTCAATTTCGTGACCTTCTAAAAAGGGTGTAACCAAAGTCTTAGGAATGATTTTCTTTTGACTGGTATTCAGGGAAATTTCGGATGGTTGTAAAGAACCTTCCTCCAGATCCCATGTTAACTTATCAATTTCCACTAAATCATGATGAAATTTTTCAAGATCCTCACATTCACGGGGTGTTTGTATAAGAACATCATTGAGTCTTTCTCGAGCATTTCTCTCTGCCACAATCAATGTAGCTTCTTTCTCCTGTAGAGAGTCATCCCGTTTTATTCCCCAAGGCTCTGCGCATTGATAAAATTGATTGTCGATTTCAAAAGGTAAAGTTTTCACATTATTTTCACTACCTTCCTGTTTTATGGGAGACATTTCCTTGACTAGTCTGCTTTCGTTTTGCACTAAGTTTCGTTTCATAAATTATAATGTTGCTAATTGACTTTGATAGGCCTGAATCATAGATTTATCCTGTTTTTTGGCATAATAGTCCAATCGAGACTGATTAATATCTCGAATTCGATTCACAAGTCTCTCATTATTTTCTGGTTTCTCTTTTGAGAATCCAAATCTTTTAATGGCTTTTTGCCAAAGTATTTCAAAATCAATATTAGATGTAGGAGTCACAGGATTATATGTTTGGTAGGAAGATTGTGAAGTTGAAGGAAGATCTTCAAAGGACAGTTTCTTTTGCTGAGAGTCCTTTTCTATACTTATTGGCATTAAGGATGTCATTACAGCAGGAAGGATTTTTAACAGTTTTTTTCCTGCTTCTAATTCAATCTCTTCTTCTTCTCTAGGAAATCTTTGTTCGTCTAATCGTTCTTCGAGAGCTGCTATTTTTTGTTGCATAATGTCAAGAATTTCTTCTTTAGTTTTTTTACTATCGAATCCCCATTGTCGTGCAATTCTAGCGTATTTTCGATCTATGTGCGATTTATGTAACGATTCCACAGTGGCAGGTTCATCACTTTCAGATATATCACTAGCAGACATAGCTTTTTCAATTGCTTCAGTCAAATCTGGATACGAAGGTGCTGTGGGAGGATTTTTTTGTCTTACAGTCATTTCTTCATTGGTAGCTACTTGTGAATATGAACGTATGGAGGCTTCTTCCAAAACTAGCTGGGCTTTTAAAGGTGGTAATTAGGTGTCACATTTCTGATGTTCTGTATATTCATTTGTCAATTTTTTCCTTTTCTTTTCAATATTTTTAAGATTTCTTACCTGTGATAAAAGATCACGAGCACCACCAACGGCTTTCCGTTGATGATCTTTCACCTCATGTACCAATTGTCGTATATCCGTAGCACTATCTTTTTGTGCTTTCACTACTTGATTAATTTCCCCGGAAGTAGGTGGATGTTTCTTTTCCTTTTCCCTGAAAAATTTCTCTAAAGCAGCTTTCTTATCGATATCAGTTATACTCGTCATGTCGTTATTTGATTACTATCAAATTGCAATAAATCTTATTAGAATAAATCTATAACACAAACACAAGACACATTGTTCAAACTACTGCCAACGTAACATTGCTATATATCGTAGGTTTATTTTGATAATCTGCTAATCTGCACTAGAGGACATTTTCTTTTCTAAGATAAACACTTTGTTTTTTCCTGTGAAAACTCATCAGAACCTTAGAAAACATATTTTTCTGATAGAGACGTTTTATGAAGATCAGCTCGAACTCACACGGATGTTTAAAATCAAGCTCATACTGTGGTCAAATCTGAAATGACCAGTTGACAATCGTTTTGCCCCATTTTTCAGGCTTGTGGGCTCCACAACAAAAGGATGTCTGGAATCTTGAGGGATTTGTCTTTCACCACAAAAAGTTAAATTCTCCTGAAAACCTTTGGGGTACTGACCATGTAACCGATGCTAACTCAAGTGTACATTTTTATCATACTTTTCCTATTCAGCCTACGGCTGGCTGTCTGAGTAGACAGAGTCAAAACCACAAGGTTTCATGTTGGTTTTGTACACGAATATAATTTCCATACATTTGATATCACTGTAAGGACACGTACGAGGTATCAGGAACGAGCAGAAATGAAACTCACGATATTTGTCAACAAATCTGCTGCCAACAGCTTGTATAATTTTTACCGCAATAATTTGATTCTTCTCAAAATTCCATACATTCTTGCACAATAAGCTCAATAATGACATACAATACAATTTTCCAAAACTCAAAGCATTATTTTTTATAAACTATTGCATGATATGCATTTGATGAATGAAATCCGGTTTGTATCACACTGATGTGGAAACTAAGTGAATAAATATAATAAATAATCTTCCATAATACTGGGGATGAATACGTAATTTGTGGTCAAGATGTTGTGATGCAGACAGTCTGTTAACCCCCACTTGAGTCTTTTGGGTAGGTTTTCAGCAGTTTCCATGAGAAGAGTACCTTTCTTTAGGAAATTGTACAGTTCAATGCTTGAGTAACGAACTGTGCCATCTGAATAATCAGGTTCTTTCAATGGTTCAGGCGACACAATAATATAACGATCCACAGCTTCATGATTGAATCCGAGTGAAACTTTAGAACGGTACCAGGTATTATTCTTCTGAGGCTTTAGTTCTGGATGATATGCAAAGTAGATAACAATCATTTGTTGAAGTTCTTCGTTCTTAGGGACTTTGAGATCCTTGAACACTGGACAATAAAATAGTTCCACTTTTGTTGCAGTCATCTCGAATAAGCTTTGCTTTAGAGTTCTCACGAAAACGTACTGGGTTTCCGGATTTGCTTTAACCTTTGCTTCATTTACTTTATCAAACACTTTCCAAAATTCTAGTTATTTTTAAAATATAACCTAAATTCCGGTACTTTTCTTTCCTGAGAAAGGAGAGAAAAGAAGAAAAGAATTAGCAATAAAAATGAACAGGAATCTAACGAAATTTGAAAAATGGAATAATGAAACAATGGAACAGAAGAATTCACGGATGTGGTTTCGAAGAAGAAACCAACGTCTTTGAGATTATTGTGTTCACCTTGTCAACTGGAAGGCTTTCCATAAAAGGAAGCTTGTCAGTTAAAGGTTACTAGATTATTCTAAAGCAGCTTTGAACTTGATTTCTCATACGCAGTTCTAAAACGAGCTCTCAACTAGGTGAAGTGAGAATCAAGCCGGCGCTGATACTGTTTATTAGGATACCCCCTTGTTATCTATTTGAATGTTTGTAAAATTTTACATGGGCACGATTGAAAGAAGCTTCTAAATCAGATGCATTCCAGAGGTGGCTCCCCTCCACCTCGAGTGGTGCCCGGTAATTGCATACCACGTAAGTTCTGATAGGGTGTCTTTGCAATTTTTTTGGAAACCAATAGATTTGATAGTGAACATTGGCTGGGGGTAGCCTTGCCCCTACTCGAAACATTTCTTCACGGGCCAGTTTCTCTGCAGTTAGTTGATTAACTATCCGGGGGCTTATGGCCAGCACCGTTTTACCTTTGTGTTTTTCTTCTATTGCATTCATCTCAAAGTTTGCCATTTTTAATTATCTAATAATCTTCCTGAAACACAACAATGTTATGATAAGTTTCGAGATATCGCCGTTATTTTTTTGTAAATTAAGTATTAATCAGGGCGTGAGATTCCAAACACTTTCATCATGCTCATCTACAGCCATTAAAATAATATTATTCAAAGTACTCCTAAAGCACAATGTTTCTAAATGGAAGAACGGTATCAGCAGAATGAAATTGAAAAGTAGAAACAAAAGCATGTAGTTCTAGATAAACACTAATATTCAGAACGAAAATTTACGTCCATCAAAATCCAGCATTTGACAAAGTAAAAGTGAAGCATTTCCCTAATTTAAATCAACACAAGTTAGTATACATTTTGTCCAACTGTGCTTGAGCTCTTGATATAACCTGGGACTTTAGTAACTGCCAATTCTGTCTAGCAAGTGTTTGAAATTGTTTTCTCACAGGGTAATTAAACAATGCCGTATATAAATGATAGCGAAAAGGAAAATCTTTCTTCAAATCTAACAAGAGGCATTCAGGGTGGGATGGAGCTTGTAGTCCCTTTTCCACGCAATACTGATGCACATAAGCATTAATAGCACTTCCACTAAGATGTTCATTTTCAATAGATACCACAAAAATGTTGCTTCGTTTTATATTTTCCATCAGGTTTATCAATATCTTAGGTCTTCTTCTGATTTTGCATAATTGTTTTCACCAATTCCAAATACTTATACTTTTTAACTCCTCTATGATTCTGAAACAAAATACATCACCATATATTATATTGCCTAATGATTCAAATGATGTTTTACTAAAATCGTACATGGATGTCATGAGACCAATCATAGCATCGCGAACATCTATCTGCGCATTTTTAGTTTTTTTTTTTTCACTATCCCATTATTTGCAGATTTCTATTAGTTCTGCTAAGGTTGTGGCTCAAAATTGTCAGACATATATACAAAACTTAATCGACTACGTACTCAAGGTCAACAATATCGCTAGAAATATCAATACATGCATAGGAGCATGTAAACACCGCATTATGTATGTATCTACTGGCGAAGACGTATTGGTTTGACTATCATTCCCCAGTAACAATTGTATACACAAATCAATCGTGATCACAAATTGTTTTCAGTGAAAATCATCACTTAAAGTTCAAACAATATACATTTTATACCTTTTCCACTATATTAATTAGAGATATGCTCACTTTCAACTTTATGTACTAGTTCAGTCTAAGCCGCGTTGCGTTTACAAATCTTTCAGGGTATAAATATGCTCATAGGTGTCTGCTGTTGTAGGAGTATTTACCAAATATTCTCAAAAGCAAGTTACTTGCCAGCGACAGAATTTAATATTTACAAGTTCAACAAGAGGCCGATATAATTGAAAAGAATCTCGAAATTTGCTATACAATTTTCGTATGAACATTGAAAACAACACTGGGTTTTCATCCAGAATTTCTAATCCTAAATTCTTCTCCTGCAGATGATCTTCCAGCACCTTTATAGGGCACTTATCCCAGTCAAAATTCACACTTCTAAACACTTGTAAGGCATAGGCTGATTTGCCAGTTAATAAACGTTCCTTTTCAAGGCCTGACACAACTGCTTGAGCTTCAGCCTCAGTACAACCAATGTCTTGTAAATAAGTGTCAAACAACATCCTTAAGCTTGAGTCAACTAAGTTATTCTCAACAACTTGACAAGCTTGATCCACATTGTTACTAAATAATAGTACAGGTGTCAACACAATAGATAGAGTCATTTCTGTGATCTCAGCAGCACTTGCTCCTTCAAATATCAACTTTCCTATACAATTTTTAATGGCCTTTACTGTCAATTTAATTGTATAAATCCCCAAATGATTTATACAAAAGGATTTTACAATTAATATTTACTTTATTACTCATTTCATGGCTAATTCAGCTTACACATTGATTAATATTTGCAACCACTTATAAGTGTTCTCGTCTATCGGTGTATTTACAAGAAATTCCCAAAGCCACATGACTTGACATTGAAGATTGCGTATGGTCACATACTGAAAAAGTGGACAATACCAGAAAAAGGAGCTCTGAAATTCTTTATACAATTTCTGCTTGAATACTTCAAAAATTAAAGGATTTGGTTCTAAAACATCTGTCTTTAAACCACTGGCCTGCAATTGATTCTGCAGTATCAATATGGAACATTGAGGCCAACCTAAACGTATGGTTTTAATGGCGTGCACAATGAAGTCTATCTGGTCAGATAACAAATTGTCCTTTTCTGATTCTGTTAATATAGCATCTAGTTCAGCTTCTGTCACGTCAATACGTTCCAAAAGAATTTCGAGCCAATTCTCAGAACATGAACTCAATACATCAACTTGACAGGCACAATCTATTCTAGGACTTTGCAAATGAACAGTGTCCAAAGTAACAGTCGGAGTCAGTACAACAATACTGGCAGCGTTTATGCCTTTAGCCATCAAACTTTCTACACAATTCTCAATAGCTTTCACTGATATTTTATTTATTTTTACCACTATTGTTTCTAAACAAAAATATTTACTTTTTATCATCTGACAATCTACTAGTTTCCTCACTATCTTCAAGTTCTTTTGACAGGTTAGACTACTCCTCTGGATTTGTCAGAAGAGTTGCCATTGCTTTTTGTGCGTATTCATAAGTAGAAGCATCAGTCGGTTTACATTTTATCAAGAACCAAATGACAGTCGTTTGCCATGTGAAATGAGCTGGTACCACGATGTCTACGAGCGGGCGATATTTTTCTTACAAATTTCGATATAGCTTTTGGTGAAAAACTTCAAATAGTTCTAAATCTGTCTTCAAATATTCAGATTCCAAACCAATTGTCTTTAATCGTTCATTCAGAACTATCTCAGGGCCTTGAGTCCAATCAAAACGCAGGCTACGAAGAACTTTAGAACATTTTTCATGTCCACCCGTCGACATTTTAACTATTACTTGTTAATTTATATACCTACAAATATCTAAAGAAAAATATAAGAATTCATAAACTTACTACTACTTGTTTTCATAATATTATAAACCTTTCTAATAGACGTCTAATCTAGTGACTTTTATACTCCAATGTAAGTCACACCTATTCTGTTTCTGTTTTCAGCATACAAGCCTCTGTTCTGTCTAGCTTTCCTATCTTCTGTGCTAAGTCGCACCGCCAAAAGTTGTGATAGGTTGTTAGGTAAAGACACGAAAAGTTTGAGTGGTTTCACTCTCTCCTCCATTGAAAAGGAAAAGCCAAACGATAGTGGCATCAATTTGTGGCATTCCAGTCTGCTTTTTAAGACAATTCCGCGGGAGCACTGGTTAATATGGTAGAAATATGTTCACGGAACGCCCAAGTTAACAATTAAGAAACTTATTCCCGCCTGATATCGCTCGACTCTACGCTCAGTTTAACATCTGACGTATTTGCATTCACTCATGGTTTTGTTAATGTAACTTTAAGCACTGCGCTATTAGTCTCAAATGCATCAGAAGGGTAATCGAAAATATCAGGGGTTTTATACCAGTAACGTAGGTTAAAGCAAGTAACAGAAGTTACTGCAAACAACAGGGGTTTATCCAAACAACAGGGGTTAATACAAGTTCAATTCTTTCATGGAGGAAGAGAGTAAACCTTAATATCCCAAAACATCAGGGTTAATCTGCGCCATGAGACTACAGATCTCTTTCGGTACTCTGGTCCCACTTGGACTAAGTTAGCTTGGTACGCCCACTGCTAGTCAAG
>JGI24021J15306_10009479_pt1 | contig 12056 bp, 5 predicted proteins | sample Ectturendosymbi1_FD_15306 | JGI IMG/M metagenome (IMG submission 15306)
AATTCCTCCTGCATGGCACAAACGATCCAAAATCCATCTGACTGTACTTTATTGAAGTGGGAGCGCTAACTCAACACCATTCTACAAAGATACGTTATTCTCTAGTTCAGTAGTTTTCAACCTGGGGACGCGACCCCCAGGGTGGTCGTGAACCATTTTTGGACGGGTTGCGAACAGATAGTTTATCTACAGAGCTGTATTAAATTAGCTTCATTCGTGTTTTAGATGGGGTAGTTTGGTTATAGTGGGTTGCTGTAAAGCGTCGCGGTACAAAAAAGGTTGATAACTACTGCTCTAGTTCATATCTCATACGGCTATCCAATGCGTCAGGCTTGCACATTTAAAAACGCACATTGTAGGTGTTGGTCTGCGCTCAGAATGAAACAAAGTAACCGAGGTTACGAGCGCTTCGTTCCTGTCAGAAGTGATGTCATCAGATGTTATTGATGTGGGTTGTGAATGTCAGCTGGCAAAGCATACGATGGAGACGAACGCGACACAAGCTTGACTTGCGACGTGTCGCATCAGAAAGTGTACCAGTTCGTCCTCAGGAGATGAAAGTTGGTGACCCTTTGACGATTGTAGCGCCAACTTCGCGACTGAACGTGCTTGGGCTTAGCGGCTTATTGGCAGTAGACACACTTTGCCCCTCGAGGCTCAGCGTCAAGTCTCTTTATCCGTTGGCTGGTTACTTGGAAGGATAAATTAATTTGCTTTCTGAAGCTCTCATTACAGCAGCGCCAACAGATCCTTATGAATTGAAAAACAGGTGATCTTGTGTCAGAAATGCGCTTAACAGATTGCGCGTAGCTTGCAATGTTTCNCATCAGTTTTTTTTTAAGGCAAATATTAGGCACCCGGTATGGACCTGTGGGGACCCGATTTTCTCTAATTCTAGGGACCCGATGATGATTTTCTCTGATCCTAGGGACCCGATTTTCAATTCTAAAACCTGTTGTACATAGAATTAATCGGTTTCGTACTTGCAATTTTTTGGAACAGAGTGAAAGTTAGAAGTCTTGCAAAGCTGTATAAGGAACAGCAACGCAAAAACCAATGATTAAAATAACATCACACTGGTCGTTTTCAAAAGGAACTCTTTTAACTGTCAGCAAAGTCCATCCAATGATTTGTGTTCATGCAATTTCATTTAAATCATTGAATTTTTGCGTTTCGCTCTTTACATTGTTTTTGTCTTTTTATTGTAAAACGAAAATATCATGTCGGCTTTCAGTAAAATATAGTATTTCTTATCACTACACACAAACGAGTACAACACGAGCTTCCAGCCCGCTTGGATCACTTGGACAAGTAAGGTCTTGCACACTTAATTCAGTCATTCGTGGTAATTTTGTTTTCTCTGTCGAAAAACACTCCGTCGAGTCATTTTCTTTATATCCGAACAGCTGACAGCAAAAACCACCATTTCTTGCCTCAATAATTATTAGTCCTCCGGAGGAACATGTCAAAATCCAAACTCGCGCACTGCTCTGCCTGCACTGCAAGCGTTGAAAGACGAACGTTGCTCTGCCTATGTACCATCCGATGCATTGTAGAATGGGCACGGTTCATACAACAAACTCGATAACAAAAGATTACGGACCATTACCAACGTGGCGACCTAACGGTAGCCAAATGTCCCTTGTGTACCAGAAGCTTGGTTAGGCGCTGGGGGGGTTGCGAACTAAGCAGCAACGCTAGATTTCCACGCACGCTAGATTATTTGCAATTGGTGTAGCCGTGTCAGGATTGTGACCAGTTTTCTGATCACTTTTGTAATCGACACGACCCTTAATAGCACTACCGAAGTCTGGCGCTGTCTTCTCTATTCAAATCACGCCAATAAAAGAACAGCTATACGCTTCCGTGCAGTTTCGAAGTTGCTGCCCGAGTAATTACTGCATCACAGAAACAAGGAACAAAGAACAGTGCCGAAAATCCCGTCATTCTTCTATTAATTGAAGCCACGCAAATTATCAAAAACTTTCCTAATCTTCATATTTAAACAAGGCTAATTCTACACTGCACCACTGCTTTTAATCATATTTATACACAGCAAAAACAGTAATTTGCAAGCAGTAGTTAATGTGGCTTAATAAACGCGGTAAAATCAATAACGCTGACGCACCCATAGAATATAGCAATTGGTGCTTTGTTTCAGTGTTTGTTACTCTTCAGTATTGACTGCGTGTACCAATTAACATCTATCCTGCGATGCGCTGTACCCAGCATTTTTGTGCCTTTGTTTTCTTTTGACTTCCATTGTGATATGGACCATGTGTCTGAACCAATGACGTCATTGGTCCGTAAATAAAAAAACTTGAAAAAACAAAAGGAATGTTGATGAACTCAACACCGGACTCACACTTAGCCGAAATCAGTGAAACAGCAAAATGTCTGGGAATCTTCTGAAACATACCCAAAATTAACAAAACTCATGCAAATTTTAAAAATATAGCAAACTCTACTTAGAGTTGTCCGGTTTTCGGGTTATAAGGCTTCGTTGCACCTATTCAATGACCTGTGCATTACGTTGTGGCAGGAAAAGCTTCTGAACAGCTACGCAATATGCCGTAATATTTGTGAGCTGGTGCTGCCGAGAGGGTTATAATTACCTCTTGCGGTGGTAGAGGACAGAGTGCAAGCTATTATAACTTGATCAATATTTAATAACCGGTGGAGCCTCCGCCCTGCCGTACGCGTCGCGGTATGCACGAGGAGTCGGAAAAGAACAAACGACCCAATCAGAGGTTAACAGTTCGCTCCGGCCATTATGCTGCCACCTATCTTCTCGTGCTTTGACGCCAGCGCTGTCATCACTATTGTGATTTTTACCAGAAGGTCGCAAGGTTGGCCACTAAACGCATTCAAACCCTACTTTAAACTTGCAGAACTTGACAGTTTTTAATGCAAACAAGCCAACACATTGCGTATAACTTGCTGAAAGGGTTCATTAGTCGTCAAAACACCTCTGACTTGATTTGTTTGCAGAAAGAACACTGCTCCGGCATTAGTTAAATTGCCTCTGAAGTTACCAATTAAAGGAGTGGTTTTTAAAATAACTGTAGCTATTTCCAGAACGTAATGACGATTTCAAGGTTGGACCCTGGTTCATAAGAGGCAGGAACGATTCGTTGTCAAACCACCAAGTATGGCGCAGTTTGCAGCAGAGTAGAAAACTCTAAAACACGAAAAGGGTTTGGGTTTACAAACTAACCCTGTGAGACAAAGGATGCCTTGCGATCTTGATATTTTTACAATTACTACGTCCCGGACAGCAGAAAAAAAAATTATCACTACCTCCACCGTCATTGCTAGTTAAAATAAACGTGCCTGACCTTAAAGTTTTTAAAAACTTTCAGGCGTTAATCTGTTTCAAATTGCAACATTCCCCACAATTCAAAATGAACAGTCAGTACAGCAACATTAACCGACAACAATGAATTGAAAGATTGTATTCTCTTCCAGACGCCTCATGGAAATAAAACCTTTGCTGCGTTTTGTTGCACAGGAGTGATCCAGAACTGTTAATTGTTGTAAAACACCTTGATCTCATCTGCTGCACGTTCTAGTGTGTTGGTGTCCATTCAAAGTTTAGTTAAACTGCGGTGATCTGGTCTTCTCAGCGTTGCCATCAACCTCAGTGTGTTGAAATCTTAAATCAATTAAATCAGGTGTAGTCTAAAGAGACGCTTTTTGGCAAAGAGGAGTTCCATGCACCGACAGAGAGGAAAACCGATTATAGTATGGGTTCTAAATTAAAGGTCGAACTCGGCACTTCTATGCCTCTGGATAACATACTTTTTCAAAGGTTCGATGGTATCTTTTGCAAGACAAAATCGATTATGCGTGGTTAACGTTTTAATGCAACCATGATGCGAGCGAAACCTGGGATATTATTGAGCAGTTTTTGCCAGCTGGAACCGAACACATGCTGTAGATTGATTCGAGTGTAAAGTGGGTTGAACTGAAGGCAACACTATGGTCAAAAGTATGTCGATTTTGATACGGATCATCGGTGTATTCAGTCTGGATATGCACACTTTCGTACATGTCATCCGGTTTTCTGCGGGAAATCTGAGTTACTTGCCATCTTTGCTTTTACGCATTTTGCCAGAGTCACCGTTGTAAAGTTCATAAACACCGGTCAAAACATTCTCTCATGCAATTTCAGATCATCTTGGATTTCTTGACGGACAAGTACTGTGTGTATTTGGAAACTGTACACGTTCCCATTACCAAGGCATTCTCTTCAACATATAAATCTTTAAAGAAGATGAAGCTGAACACATAATCTGTATCAAATGCAAAGACCTAAATAGCTACTGGTATCTATGAACTGGACAGGGAAAGTCCAGTCATTGTTTTCAGCAAACTTGAACATGCGGGCAAGACCAAACCAACGAGGATCAAAGAGGTTCGTCTATGAAGAAGCTCAACCACAATGTGATATTTATATCACGGTTCACACAACAAATGTTGTTGACGTATTTTCACAGCAGCTAAACTGTTGATGTACCATAATAATCGCGCCCTTCAAATTGAAACAAGATTTGAGACAAACTTTAATTTTCAGTATTTCATGGAGTAAAAAGAAAACAGTCGCTTGCCAAAATCAACCTGGTGCTGGAAGAGAGCGTTATAACTTCGCATACTTTCAAAACGTTGCATAATTTCTAAAACGCAGCTGTTGTATAACTCATTGTGTGCATCGGCCGACCATAGCAATCCCAAGATTCAAATGATAAAAGCTTTTCGGCCACCTACAAACATTTCTGAAACTTGAAGCAAAGTAAAATTACGGGGTTTCCCGAATTGCACATTCGCATTCACTTATACCCCAATTTGCTGCCGATCGTTTGTTGAATTATTTATCATGTTTGCACAACATCAAGTATGTACATGCCGATTACTCGTGTTAATCGCGAACAGGAAGTCGAAAAGTGTTACGAGGTCACAGCTCTTCCGGGGTTGCGTTGGCGGCATCGTTCTGCGGATGCTGATTTTTTACCTGCAGAACATTTCTTTGCGACTTGCACTCTGGGCGTCGTGAATCAGTCTTCAAACAAGTCGCGCGGCACTCAAAAAATACCGCTGCCATGAACATAGAAACGTTTGCATAGCCATCATTTAGTCACGGCAAAACTATCANATTCTTGTGCACTGCAGCATTAGCACAGAGGACCACATACATTCATCACTCACGTACTTTGTCCAGTTAGGGCAAGGATGGAGAATCCGCGACCCGCGTGAACATTACATATGGCTCGCATCAGAATTTTCGTTACACGAGTTAGATCACAACATCGCGGAAAAACGAAGTTCCATGTTAAACGGGTACTTACGAGTAGATAGTAAGTCAAGAGAAGTCACTCTTCCTAATAGTAAAGACAAAATCAGAATTTTAGGATAAAATTAATTGATTTTGTGGCCCGCCAGCGATAACGCACAATTCATGTGAGCCGTGACAGCAAATAGGTTCCCCACCCCTGAGTTAGGCTGTAAGCAGCTATCTGCACACAGTTTCTTTCGACTTCACCGCTGAGTCGAAGTTTGCGGCGGAATATTTGCAGGTGTAATTAACGTGAAACGAGAATTGTATCAAGCTTGGCGCACGCAGCGAAGAATCTTGCGATTTGAAGCAGAGCAGTGGACAAAATAAGAAAATTGGTTCGGTGGTCGACATATGCAGTCACATCACCACCACGAGCGGGCGAGAGCTAAACTGAATCACTCGAAACAGCGAAACTATGCAGACGTTGAACGAAGGTCTAATCAGATGCGGTCTGGCTTTTGGCTTCATGAGTGATAATGCGCAGTAAACACGTTAATCCGTTAAAAGGTTGCGAACCCAAATCTGCGACGGATTTTCGCAAACCGGCGTGACCATGATGTATCAAGAAATGCCAGGATGATAATGGATGAAGTGATGAATAAAACTGCATTACATGCAGTGAATTAGGTCTTACCACAAAACCGGAAGTACGTTTATTAGAAAGCAACGCACTGCAATATGACAACAGGTTTTTGCTAAAAATTCTTTCTTCGGCGAAATAACACCTGTGCGGCTGTTGCTGAGACTGTTTTGTCGGAAAACACATCTTCGCTGGTGATTTTCCAGCAACGGAACTTTGTAAAATCCTGAAACGCGAATTTTTTAACGACAAGGTCAATTCTCGAAGGTTTTGCGTGAACCAGTGATTCTCAATGTGGTCCAGGTGGACCACCAGTGGTCCACCTGGAATTCCTAGTAGTCCACAGAGAGTTCCATAAATCCTTGACATTACTTTTCTGGAAAGTGTAACTATTATTGTACAATAAGTTGTGAGATCATTTTTTGGTTCTTGTGTTTGCAGTTTTAGTCAGCATAGCAAAGTGGTTCATCTCATATTTTTTGTAAAAGTTGGTCCATGGACAAAAAAGGTTGAGAACAACTGGTGTGGACCAAAGATGAACTTAGATAGATAGAAGAATCGTAATCAGCCGGTTCTACTTGATCTTGTTACTCAAGTCCTCGAAACCACCACAGCTCAAGTATTGTTACAACGAAAACATTTTACGGACGTCTTTAGATATCTATGTGAATTCTATAAGTCGATAAAATATTCGTCAAAAGCAAGACAACAGACCTTCAATCAACTCACTATGAAAAATGCCTTGATTATTTGTTGAAAGTAGCATGTAGCTGCTTCTTCAGCGATATATCGATGACTCTTGCAGATTACATCTTTTTATATGCAGCAACTATTCCAGTAAGTAAGTAATCTCCGCAAAGGAGACGCATTCGAATCATTCAGCAAAAAAATTTTAATAGGAAATTGATTTCACGCAAACGTACGCATCTCCAGTTCTGATATGTTATTCAAATCGAATTATATTTTTACGTGAAACCGATTTCCGATTTAAAAAATTTTTGCTGAATGATTCGACTGCGTCACGTTTACGGAGACTAAGATAGGTACAAGTCCGAATCATCGCAAAATTATGAAAGCAGAGCCGAGTCGGCTGATTCCTTCCAAGCTTACAGCGAAGCTAGAGCTTTTAAATGTACCAGCATATTCCATTATACCACAAGTGCAGCATGTTAGTTTTACTTTACATTTACTTAAGTCACGGTGGGTGCAAACTTGTCCGTTGCTCCAGTCAGGCGAACAGGGCACGAAAAGCAAAGCGTCGACCTCGCTTTTTTAATTAGTCTTCCTGCAAGCCAGTGCCTGCGCACAGCTATCGACAGCCTTTTGTGCGTTGTGAGGTTTCCAGCATTAGTCAAACCTCACACGTTTGATGGGTGTTTAAAGGGACGACATAAAAGGATGATTCGAGTTGCACACAGCCATGAGGGTTGCGTCTCTTCGCACGTCTTTGAAAATATCGCAGCGTGAGATGAAGAAGCGAAGAGATTTTATAATTGTGTGGATGATGCGCTAAATTAAATCATCTCGCTATTTCTGCTTTTTGTACCCTTAAATACTCAGACGAAAGGGTGGCTTCACGCAAAACGATCGGCTGTTAAAAAACTTGTAAAATACACGTTGTTCTCATTTCATTTGCTTTGACTAGATGTTTGGTTCGATGCGTCGTTGTATTCTGGACAATATGGGGCCGAAATATCAAGCAGTGCGACTTAACAAACGTGGACAACAGTGAAGAAGAATTGGGTAAAGCTACTACAGAAAGTTCTTTGCGTATTGCCGCAAACGCATTTTTATGTTTTGCAAAAGACATTAATGGAAAGAAGGGTGCGTATCATAAAGCAGCCCAATGTATCTACATCGGCATATTTCTTTGAAGTTGTGTAAGCAGCTCCTTTGCCTTGGGTTGCTTATAGCAACGAAAGAGGAGTTAAGCAGTTCGGGCCCTTCTCACGCCACCGGCATCAGCAGCAATATGCCGCCCAATCCTTCACCCCCCGCTGTTCCCAGTACGACCGCATAATCCAGCCATCTTCCAACGCTCACAAGCTGCCCTGACACATTTGCCCGATGAGGCAGACTTGAGTGAAATAAGTTGCGTTCAGCGCCCACAGAGCTGTGGTTCTCGATGATCGCAAAAATCACAGCTGTGGACCTGACACCTGCTGCTGTGTCCGTTGACGACAGTGCCACCGACCCTCCAGATTCGATGTCCTATCGGCGCCGTTCGCTGACAGTGCGGCGCGCAGAAGCATTTTCCGCCATTTTGGTTCAAACAAGCAGAGACATGACCAAAACTCTGAGGTATCATAAAATTTTGCACAGGACTGACATTCACATACGGGCTTCATACTTCTTGTAGTAAAAAAACTTCCAGAAGCTGTAGGCTGCTCGTGCTCAACAGTGACAACAAGAAAACTGCGTCTTAATTTGCACACAACTGAACGTAAAGCAGTCAAACAATTGTATCGCAGCTGTATAGATCGACTGTAGACCGAAAGGAGTCTAAAAGCTACGCTCTATAAGTCAATTTCCATTCAATGTTAAGTTAACGACTTAAAAAGACAAAAAGACAACTAAAGTTCACAACACCACTTCCAAAGAAAACACTGGGTTTTAGTTCGGTTGCGTCCACGCTAACTCCCAACATCTCAAATGTTGAAGAGATTGAGTAAAACAAAACAAAAAAATACGTCAAAGAAAAGCAAACGTTAAAACCATGAAAGCCAATTTGATTATAACAACAATTTTACAACACAAACCTGTTATAACAACACAGTTCCGTTAGTTTGGAGAACTGGCGGCAAAAACACTCAAGCTTGGCAACTATGCAAACTCAGCGGAACCACTGCAGCCACGTTTGCTATCGCGTTTACGAAAACTAATCTTACGTGTAAGGGGTTACGTATATGGGGATGGCTATTGGCCATGGATGTGAAACTTCGTACTTTGTTGTGGATGCGAATGTTCAGTTCAACACAAATAAAGGCATACATTTTTAAAGAATAGTTTGCATTAATCATGTCGTTTTTCAAAGAGCAGAGAATATTAATTGCTTATCTTTAACAACACGCAATAGCAAAAGGTTGCATGAAGATTCGCAAATATAACACAAACTCCGTTTGTCTGCAAAAGTTTTTCAATCGATGTGAATAAAACTGTCGCTTTTATCATGGCCAACTAATTTGGTGATCGTGAAATCTAAGATGCCGTGTAGCGCTACGTTAGCTGTGGGTCATTTTCATTTCATCTCAACGATGCTGCAATTAGGACGAGTGAGTCAGTGGTGTCGTGTTTCAAAAAACACTGTCCACAAGCCAAGATGGCGACACGCTCATTGCGGTAAAACTGTCGCCTCAATTTTGTGTCCCAGCCAAATCCTGCCATCGCGACAGATGTATTTAGTAAGCCTAAAAATTTAGGCGAAGTTAATGAGGGCTGACCCATTCACCCACTTAAACGTGGTTTTCAGTTGGGCGATAGCTAGAGAGTTTCATGCAAAAACGGACTCTTACAGGATGAATCGCACGTGGCCAACGACCGTGGCTTTTCTAAGAGCGGAGTGGATCAAGGTCATATTCCGTGGAAAAACGGACGCACTGAAGTGATAAGCAAAACGGTTGGCTAGCAGCTAATGCAGAAACGGTCCAAACACAGCAGCCATTCCGCCTCAGGAGAAAATCAATCTCCTCTAAGCGTATTTTACAATATGCAGCGAGCAGAATAATTAATTGGCGTGGCGAAAATGTGTCTCTCCCTTCTAGCCTCAAAATAGACAAGCTTGAGCTGTGAAGGTCAAACTTTCCTAGTACAGGGACCCGAGCGCCTCCATGCGCTGTCGCGTCGATACCTATCGGAGAGATCAGCGCGGACGCGGCTCGTTGCCTGCTTGAAACTGGGGAGCTCTACTTCGAGTTTCTTTCCTCCTGCGCTATTTATTAACGGAAAACTAACCGCACATTCTTCCTTCGCAGGTCGTACCGCCGATTTGTTGTGCGATGTGTTTACTGCTTATCATTGAGCACCAGCATGTTTCGCAGTCGCACAGCAACAACATCGCAACCAACGAACAAGCAATGAATGCTGATCTCAGCATCAACTTGGCTCATCCACATCGACTCGATAAGATGACCACCGCATTCCTGTCACATTGAGCACCCTTTCGATATAGAGGTGACTTTGCAGACAATCGGCAGCCTACGGGTAGCGCAGTGATTTATCGGTTTCTGTTGGCATTCGCCTTCCTTCCAACAATTTTGCATACAGTAAGTCACGTTGCATTACTTCACAGAATTCATCCGCACCATCGTCGGCGGAATTGTGCGTGACCAGCGCAGTAGCTTACGTATCCTAGCTCATGCGCAGGTAAGTTTGACGTAGACTTCTATAGCGTTTTGCCGAAGCCAGGTGGTGTGCAATGACAGCAAATCAATGAATGTTCCTTTTATGTATTTTGCTATTAACGTAGATAGTCTAAAATATTTACTGCCGACATCAGAACATGTTGCTGACATAAATTAATGTGGAAATTAAACAAACTGTAACAAAAATCAAACTGTTTTTTTACTTATTGCTAACTCCACACTGACGCTATTGGCCCTGGTTAAGGATATACAGTATAAACGCATTGATAGCAATTTAACATAAAACCAAGTCTGATGCAGGCAGCTACGAAAACTTAGCAAGCTTAGAGACGGCTGACTGTAAGCGTAATGGGCGTTTTTGTTTGAATAAACCTTTTGTCGACCACAAACCACAATGAGTGATGTACCCGGCGAAAAAATATAATTTGGAGCTTTCAAGTGCGCTGCTATAAAACAGTAAAGCTTGGTAAGGTTAAGCTGAAAAGCAAAAGAAATTGAGGATTTCGACAGGAAAAAGCAGTTTTTTAGAATTATAAATATCCAAACCGATTTCAAAAATATAAATACTGAAAGTGATCTTGATTTGCGTGCAGGTCGTTGAGCGATTGCCACAGAGGGTAAAGATTACCTAGCAAGCAGAACCCATCAGGCAGCCGTCTTGTTACAGGGCGATACACGGACATTGTTTTCATGGAGTTAACGAAAATCAGCTAATCTTTTAACATTAAACCCTATGAACCGGACATCAGGCACCACCAGTCTCCAAACAGGTTAAGTTTAACGGTTATCATTAAAGAGAGAACGGCCAACCGGTCAGGTAACAACGAACAAAACGGATGAACGAAGTGATGTTTTTGTATGCTGACATTGTCACAACTGGAAGAGTGATATCCTTTTTTAGAGCGTTTAGCACGAACAGTGAAAGGTATTCTTCATGGTTAATGTTAGTTAAAACTTTCTTTACAAGTGGTAGTGCGACTGTCAAGCACATTGGTTAGCAAAATTTCGCACGTGTGTTTTGGAGATTTAACTTTGTTTATAAACCTGAGCGTGGAGTAGGCAATTTTTGTGTTAAGTGATATTTCTTGGAAAAGGCTGCAGAAAACATTATAAGTTTCTTCTTGCAAACATGCTCCATTCAGCACTTAATACCTGAGCCATATAAGCACATATCATCGGTTGTTCACGAGCAGTGTTTCACCACATGATGCGGGTGCGCATTTATGAGCATAAAAACGTCAAAATATATCATTTTCCACACGTGCAGTGTATCAAACATCGTTCCAGAACATTTTATGGTGACTTGAAATCTTGAAACTTGCTATCTGGTAGAAATTAGTTTGCAGAGCAGATGGCTTCGCTTGCTACTTACTTTACTGAAAACAGGCTCACCTGAGGTGAAGAGAACAATTGCTTTGAGACAAGAATACTCTGCCGAATCGACGTGCAAATTCTTGAGTCTTTCAACCTGATCTTGAAAGATGCGTATGTGGTCCATGAAGGACATGACCCGATCGGCGGACATGGTCGTGTGGAACCCGGCCGCAGCCAGCAATGGAGCAACGTGCAGAGGCATATGACTCTGGGCAGCGTTGAGCACAAACAGCTCGCTCCAGACCCATTTCAGCATCGCAACTTGATCCGTGACTTGGAGATCGGGAAAAAAGGGAATGTTGCGGGCCCACTCGACCGCCGAGAAAAGCAAGCGGGCCGCTAGTTCGCAGATGTTGTCAATGCCCATGATCTGGTTCGGTACGGGGCACTGCAAAGCGAATCTCGA
>JGI24021J15306_10009481_pt1 | contig 12055 bp, 9 predicted proteins | sample Ectturendosymbi1_FD_15306 | JGI IMG/M metagenome (IMG submission 15306)
ATTTTGCTTCAAGGTTTGATGACAGTTTGAAAATGTATTTTTAATAGTATATCAAAAAACGCATTAGCTCGCGGCACCCCTGGGTATTGTAAATGGCACCCTAGGGTGCCGCGGCACCCCGGTTGGGAACCACTGTTATACAGCCATAGGTTGGAGGGCTGCTTGTGTTGCCGGTCTTGCCGGGTTGCAGACGAAGAGACCGCAATAGAAAAAAGCTTTCACTGACGTAATAGTTGAAGGCCTTTTACAGCTAAGAAACTGCATCAAGCTCATTAGCAAGCTAAAGTGCAAGTCGATTCTAGAAACTTAGTGCTGCATGAGATGCTACAGAATAGGTAAAACTGCCTGTTATAACTCGCTGTGGAAGTAGCATGCCTTTCACAAAACCGAATATCCGTTCATACAAAGTTACGTTAATTGGTGAGTCGGAGACGTACACGACTGACGTAATGCATCTCATCGCGCATCATAAACCTAATCTAAGAAAACAGTGGAAAGAATGTTGTGTACAACGTTACCATCGGTCCGGACTTCAAGGGAAGGTATGTCGGTTGTAACTCTGCAGTGTTAAATTTTTGTAATGCGTAAATGCAACTTTTTTGCCTTTAATGTCACACGGAAAAGTTTAAAGTAGTAAAGGAGTAGCTCCTATCTCAAAATGGTTTTAAAGAAAGCAATACCCAAGACAAAGTTAGCGAGACATTTCGACTCTTTTCCTAAATCTAATGTTTGAAACCAGATAACAGACTGAATACTTTTATCAGCATGCCATGCTACTACGATAAACGAATGTAAGCCCTTGATATTTTCTTGTCTTGAATACCTCTACCAAAAGCTTGAAATCATATTGCAATCATAGCAATACATCAAATATGTTGTTGGTCTATTGCGATTTTTACAAAAGCTTTATGTCCTTCCAAATCTAGGAAAAGTACAAATAGATTGCGCAGAAAATTGCTTTCAGTAGAAAAACAATGATGTTAGTAAAATGCAGTTGAGGACGGCCAGAAGTTGTTGAATGCAAAAAGAGCTATCTGATGAGTGTCGCAGCAGTCTGATGAATAATTTTCTGTTGCTTTGCACTGGCCATCTTGAATAACTGAGCGATCACAATATTAATTTCCAGGGTTTAAGAACTTTGAAACTGTAAAATATTTGTCTAATGCAACATCTGGGAAAGGCACAATTGTTGTAAAAATTTCATTGTCAAAACATTAATAAATCTTATCTACTTAACTTGATAAATCTACTTGATTGGTAGTCTTGTGGAAGTCAAACACCGACTTGTCACTTTGGCTGATTTCAGAACTGTGGTGACTATTGCAAAACCTCTGTTTGATAAACGCATGTTGTGCTCGTCTATTCCCGACGATGGATCATGGTAAATATTCGACATTCCGCGGTAAATCTAAAGAACAGTTTTAAAACAGATTTTGTTATTTATTACCAAAAATATTGCATTCGATTCTGCCTCTGCTGACGCAGAACAAAGCATGGCTGTGGAGCCGGAACTCAAATTTCGGGCGCCGGCACCAGGCATCTAAAATTTTGGCTCCGGCTCCAACCTCTAAAACGTTCGGCTCCGCATCCGGCTCCAGAATGTTTTGGTCCATTAAAAACTAAAGACCATTGTATTATTTGTACAATTGGCTTGTTCCACAAACTATGTCTGTTGAACTGGAACTCAAATTTCAAGCTCCGGCTCCACCATTCAAAAATTTTTGGCTCCGGTTCCACAGTCCTGGATCAAAGGCTATCCTGACTTGGTTGTTTATAACACAAACAGTTTGTTAAGAAAAAATGTTTTCTATCAAAAGTTACCACATAGCTTAATGAAAGTTACTATTCGTTCAAAGAAGTATTTTTATCAACAAAGGTAGAATATTGGAACGCTCGATTATCTCACGACAAGATGAAAGCAGTGCTACCGAATTATTTTCGTGGAGTGGATGTGGTGCTCGTCCTATGCAATATTAACTTGGTGACAGAAGAAAACAAGAAAATAATTATTCGCAGGTGGTTGGAAAGTGCTAGACTGCATTGCAACGAAGGTAATTAGTTCCGCAAAAATCTTGAAACACTCTAAAAATTGCTGGTCAGATTTACATTCCATTGGTAAATAAGACTTTATCACATTTCATATTTGTATTTGCTGAAAAAATCGAAGTATTCACTCACGAAGGAAAAGCTATAGTTTACTCAGTTTATTTTCTGCTCTAAGAGTCCGCCCATCTATTTGCATGGATGTAGTGCTAACAAAAAATGGCGTGGGACGTCTGGGAACGCACCCAAAAAACTACACCTTTTGAAACAACTTCAAATTCATAATGAAAATCACGGCCAATGAAAACGATATCAAGGGCATATTGCAAACGTTTCAAATTTGCAATGCACTGATGAAGATACAGGAGTTATCGAAACGTTTGCAATATGTCCTTGATATCTTTTTCATTGGCCGTGATTTTCATTATAAGGCTATTTAGCACTTCCGCTTTTCGTGTACCAAAGATTCAAACTCATTTTAAAGCAAAACATGAAAAAGGTGTGGGAAAGCTGTTCCCACGCGTTCCCGCCCCACTACGTCCCTGCCTATTTGCAGAACGTTTATAGAACGTTCATCTATGGGAACTACCTGATACATTGCCAAGAGTATACAGTAGCAGTGTACTTTTTTCAAATAAAAGCACTTGCACACAATATTAACAACGGCTCTAGTGTTTTTAAGACCAAAACCTCAAACATTTTTTGTGNTTTTTTTCTCTGTCCCGGACAGCTTGGATTTCAACTTTATTGTAATAAAGCCTACAGTTTGGGTCTGCCTCACTTTTTAAGTTATAAAATGCGATATTCCCACCAAACGTAAATTTATGGATTATTTTGCGTCGTCCAGACGTTTTTCTTGTTATAAGAAAGCTTTTTTTATAAATAACACCACACTTTAAACTGGGATATTTTTATATGGAATTACAACTCTGATCAAGATCGTTAAGAAATTTCACGAAAAGAGAATGTGTTTTGGTTTCAAATTCAATTTGTGGGAAGTGATGATTTTCCGGCTCTCGATAATTGAATTTCCTGCAAAAATAAATATTTGAACAGGCGTAAAACATGCACCGTTGCTGTAAAACATAAACCGTTACTGGGAAAAAACATGCACCGATGCTGGGAAAGTTGCAGTGGTTGATCCAGGCCAGGAGTCGTTTTTGGAGGGGCAATTAAAAAGGAAGACGCCAAAAAGATCTTTACTTGTTTTAAGTATACCATATATTCTCCGGTCGCGACAATTGTTGGGTATTATACCAATTGCGTTACCTTCTTAGGCTAAGAAAAAGGCTGTTTTTGTTCGTCAAACTACATGGCCTCTCAGGGAATCTCCATAGTTTTAAACCGCTTTATTTCATAAATTCACAAAACTTTTGTGTGCAAAAAGATGGGTCTCCTTTTTCTTACGCTACGCGGTCAATGTAAAAACTGTCAGTGCCCCAAGCAAACTCTTGTATACACAAAAAGTGCTTAAAAATATGCCTTAAGCCGAAATCATGCTTCGGGCTCGTGTTTCGCATTTTTGGTTATCCCTTGCAAGGTCAGTAAAAACAATGTCTGAAGCGTATTCCCGAACCGGTTGGAAGTAGAATTGTTTTTCTTATACTAACATGTGATAGCTGAATTAGCAGTTGCATGAGCGGAGTAAGGCGAAGGTGAGAGTCCAATAAATATTTAAATGACAATCGCGTTACCAGACGCAGCTTGTGGAGTTGTACATGCAAAGTATTTTGTTGCTAAAGAGCCTATTCAGAAACAAAAAATTAATGTAAGCATTTGCTATTATGCAGTATTACTACAATATCTGTCCAATACATCGTCAGTTGCCGGAAGAAGCTGCTTATGAGCATGCAACGAAAGTAAAGATTCCACATGGTCTTTAAACATTGTTGTTCTTGCTGCGCGGCATTACGATTCAATTGAATCTCATTACTTTAAAATGAATGACATTAGTTCCGACAAAAGACTCATCCACTCACTTTTATGTTGTAAAACTAAGATACACGGACAACGCTGCGGTAACACAGCTGAAACTTGCTCTTCGTTTTGGATCCGGCATCAGTTATGCTGTGATTTTATTACATTCCTATTTTCACTACTGCCTGTTTTTTCAAAGCTGCCATCAGATATTAAAGCAATAAGCCGGAACAGGCCCGTTTTGCACAGATACGCAGCAAATCATTAACCGTACCAGCGAATATGGGAACTGCGTTCGTGATTACCTGAGCAAGGCTGGGCAGTTCTCACTCGAATAAGCTCGTATAATTCTGCAGTTCATTTATGTGTAAAGCATTTTAGATAGTGTATTATAAACTCCGTTTCTGCTTCTACAAGCACCAAAACGAAACGTTTTCATATCAAAGTGCGCCATTCAACGGGGCGCGACTTAACTAAGCGCCACAGCCGCTTGGGATTTATGTTAGCGCCAATTGTCCCCTGTATCCGCCAGTGACAAGTTATACTTAAATTTCAATGGTTTGAATATTTGATTTTATCTCTTAATTTATTGATTTTCTGTGAGAAGCGTTGATCGTACATTCTCTCGAAATACTCCCGAGTTTGATTTAACTGAATATGAATAATTGCACAAAATGCCGTTCATCATGGAAAAATGTTTTGAAGTTTTTTCTAGAGAAGTGTTAAGGAAAAATGCGCTGAAATCCCATTTTATATTAGATGATTTAATTGACGGTTTTAGTGAGTTATCCTTACAAGAGCGTTTCCTTTGTGTAGCAAAGAAAATATTTTTTCTATTCCTGGTGGAACAACACCTTCTCATCCAAGAGTAAGTGTTGGATTCCTTGATTTGTGTAGGCTATATAGCCTCAATAGTGTCTACCACTCTTATTAATAAGGGGTGTTTTGGCGTCCCCCCTGGTCCCCTATTATTTTCTTGCGGGGCCACCGGCACGCTCTTTTCATCCTCTTTACAAGCTCACCTCAACATTCTGTTATGTACGTCAGTCTGGAAACACGAATCAAGCAAAAATTTGTCAAACCGTTGTTTATGTAAAGTTCACTTGTTTTAGTATTATGTTCTATTGGAGTGAAACGTTACACCTTGTTTTGCGCAGTTCACCAACGAACACCTGCCTAGAACCACAAAACATTTATTTGCCTACTGAGTTAAATGCCACGCCTAAGTCACCATTCTACGAATCGAGTAGTTTTATTCGTAGGGCTCGATGTGGTACTCCACGTGCGCAGGTTTAAAATTGCAAAATTGAACAACATTGGAAAGGTAACAAATCATACAGGCAGCGTATAGCAGACCCGGCTAGAATTTTCCCTCAATGCTGGTTTCAGCAATACAAATGTCATTAGCTTCGATCGCCAATTCTATTTACGCGCTCATGACTTTCCGACCATGATGCATATTTGTGATTTAAGTTAAGGCCAAATCGAAATATTGCACATTGTTACCACAACTCATGGGCCACTGCCCTTTCAGCTTGTCTATAAATGTCTTTGAGGCTAAGGCCAGGCTAAAACGAACGCAGATGTGCAGTTCGATTGAAACGTGTACGCCTGTCTTGCGAAGTGGCCTTCACTTAATGACTTTCTAAAAAATTGTTTAAGAGGGTAAAAACCGTTTGAAATTAACTTTCAGACAAGCCTAGCAGAAGAGTGTCAAAACTTTTCAAATTATTGCAAACTGAAAGCTCTTATTNATCAAAAACACGGTCAGAAGAATGATGGTTTATCTCTTAGCTGTGTTGAAACTATTGATTTGATCATATGTGTATAAGATACCTGTTCTCCNCGTGTTTCTGTCTTTTGTCGAAATCTGTCTTTAAACACATGCATAGAAGTGTTTGTAATTTATAGCTCCGCTACATGTGTTCAATATCTACTTGATTTTTATTTTGCAGCTTTATTGGTTTTAGTTCCTTGCAGCAATAATGAGATCTGTGATTCGCTTTCCCATAGAATGTTGGCTGGAGCTTTTGATTGTGACAAATGTCATGCTGTGAGCATGAAAACTGGTAAGATTGTTAGGATATTTCGTTCCTGTTGATATCAGTGCCAGCGGCCAAAGTTTTTTTTAGCGACATGCTACTATGTACAAGTCGTTAGTTTCAATTATTTCGTTGGTTCGGTGAATCACACACGGCCAGTACCAACGCTAAATGTAATACAACGTTAATACACTTATATAGGCCCATATATAGTACTGCACTGCAACAAAGTCAAAAGCATGCGAAACTGTGGAACGTAAAAATTGATCTGAAAAAGAAACTGAGGCAAACAGGCATATAAATATTGATAGAAAAAAAATGAAATCACCAATGTCAAAACAGAATATTTTTTTTAATTCTGCACTGCAAATGAACATTCTTCAAAATAGCCTACCACTGTGCTGATATCTGTACAAATTACTTGCGCAACATGCTGTCCGTGGTTTTAAATTTTGATACATTTCAAATGAGTTGCCTGTTTCCTAAACATTGTTTACTTAAATGAAAGTACGTTGTCCTTTCACATGCTTTTGAGGAAACACAGATGAAACTGAAAATGTTATGCGAATTTAAATGTGGCGTTTTCCCACGTCTGTGCTTCAAACCTTTTATCCTGTGCTCACCTGAAAAAGCACTTCTTCATGTAATCAACTCTCTGTTGTCATATATGTTGGCAGTACAGCTGTTAGCATAATTGTGGTCTTTATTTACACATACATTTTGATCACTGTTTTTGTTGAAGGAAAGTTGTTGCATTAACAAGGCATGGTTGCCAAGCAGAAATCATTTTGCTTCTATCTACAGCATTTTCTGAGGAAATTCGTTTCTAACACTTTTGCAATGAGATTTCATCGTATGGACCAGATGAGAGCCAGGTAGAAGCAAGGCACGTTTTTAGGGATTTCTCTTTCCTGTGGCTTGCAGTATTTCCAATCACTTAACCATTAAAGTGGTCCTGTATTTTGTCAATGAACAGCCAATGATAAAGAGAGCTCAAGCCATACAAAATTGCAAATTCTAAGCCTGCCAGCTTCTAAAAAGGTGCAGTTTGTCATGTGCTTACAGTACTCGGAGTAAGTTATTAAATTTAGTGTGATTTATGTTTCACTAGCTAATGCGATCATCAGGTACTTCACCTATTCCTGCATTGTTTGCATGACCTTTTGTCAGAAGCACGTATTTTAGAAATTGGGTATGGAAAAATAGCAAAGAAGCTATTAAAAGCTATCACCAGCAGATTTACCAGGAAAACAACGTGAGTCCCTGCAAATACGAGTTGACAACATTTGCGAAAAACGCATTCTGCTATGTAGCTAAATAAAACTAAAATTTTCAATTTCAACAATTTATATACATTGGCAACTGCTTATCTAACCACCGTACATTTTGAACTTGTTTGGAGGAATTGAAAAGCACACGCAGCCCTGATTTGGTTATATTTAGTCAAGATTATTTTTACAAAATGCCACCGTTAAACCTTCGCATATAAATGCGTATCGACATACGGAATTAAAAAGTTTTAATGAGCCATAGATTTTATAGCTTTTTGTTGAAATCAAGTTTCAAATCGCTAATTCTCGAAATGAAAATTTCCACACACTAACCACCACAGAGGAGGCATGAACGTAACCAATTTGCATATCACCGTTACTGGACAAAAACGAAAACTTGATGGGTTGTCCAGAGACCACCATGATCGTTTATAACAACATGTAAAGTCTTCAAGAAGTCGTTGAAAATGAAACTGCGCAAAAGAAAAGGACTATTAGAATAACGAATAGAGCTTTTAATTGAAACTGCGCAAGGATAAATAGACTTGTGCAAGCTGTTGCGAACCAAATTATTGCATGTCTCAGCAAAGTTGGCAAAATATTATAGACGAACAGTCACATTCTTCGGAATGCATTGCAACATTAGGTTAGTATTGCTGCAGGCTGTATGCAGAGATTTAGAGAATTAAAGAACAACTGTGGGCCCCTCTTTCAAAGTTGGCACACACATATATTGATATACATATAAAGACGGAATCCTGAATTAGTGCAGCAGTTTTCGGAAATGGAGGAAGTAACAAACGTTGAAAGTCTTCAGTAATGGAAGATTGGTTGTGAAAGGAATAACATTGCAGTATACTATACGTGCGTCGTTACAAAAGTTAATCATTAAAAATTTGCTTAAGATCTAGCGGTGTTTTAAATGTTGTGTAGGTCCTCCTTAGTCTGTTTCTTTTGTGGTTGCAGCCTAAAACTGGTACTAGCCATAATGGACATATTTGACTGAATGAAACTTATGCAGGAAACTTTAGGTGCTTATAAAATTGGTGTTGGATCAACAGATAATGTGTTATATCTTAAAGTTTTTGATAGTTATGATTTTGTCCTTTTAAAAAATATTGCAATGAAAGAAAATTATAAATACTACTTGTTTGTTGGAGGACACGGCGTAAAAGAACTTCGACAGTGCATTGAAGAACGGCTTTTCAAGGACGAAAAATCTTTGTACAATGACATGGAAATCGAAATGAAAGCAGTAAATCTCAAAAGTGACAAGAAAAATATTTCCAATGAAACACTGTGCTATGAAAGAAACAGCATTGGTTAGAGTCGAAAACGGGAAAATTCTCCAGCTTCGAAGGATGCCGAATCTGACGCACTCTCCAGCAAATTGCAGGAACGACGAACGTACTCACTGCATATAAATTTGCTATTAGTCGAAGAGTGTCTTGAGAGAATGTCTGGCACACGACAGGCTTAAAGTGGGTTAGCTTGACGAAAAGCTCTAGACCAGCACAACTCAGAAAGCTCGAAGGGCCAAATTATTAACATAAATTTGCCACAGGCGCAAAAATCTATTTCATTTCAATGCAGAGATGTCGTTGTACTATGGAAGAAATTCTGGAACGATAATTACTTGTTCCAAGTCGAGATTTTGTAACATTTTTTATAATTGAGAAAGATCTTGCGGGCCGCAAGAAAAGCTTTTGCGGGCCGTATGTTGTGCAGGCCTGCTTTAGACTGTGGTATATACCTGCGCTGGCTTTTGTTGCAGTCGAGGGAAGTAGACAGTTTAAAACGCTGTTTATATTAGTACAAAAATTTGCACTTCTTTCGATAACTTACCGATGAGTATTGATTTTTGTACCAACCAAGAACACTGTTTCCTTAGAGGCAAAAAATCTGACACGCACTTTCGAATTTAAAAATGCGCAACTTCTTTATAAGGCGTGCAGGTAGCTGCACAGAAAAAACGTGCTGAAGACTGGAATAAGTGGTATGTTTTTCGGAGGCTTTATGAAACTGGTTTGAACGTTTTGTGAAGCTGATGTACTTGGTACCTGCCTAATTGCATCCCGAGTTTGTAACGATGCTTCGAGTTCTAACAACACTCCCCATAAAAAGTCAAAAGCTCGGAATAATCGATTGCACTCAAGTGGATATTAATTGGTCATGTTAGTTTGGGAGAGGCAAAGGCAAATACTAAACATTTACCAACATTTTTCTGCGCGTGCACAAATTTGTATCAACACAATTTTCAGAAGATGTGCAAGCTTTAGAATACAGCACGGTTCTGCAGCCAGCCTAACACTTCGAAATGAATAAAATGTGTCTGTTCAGTACGTTTGCTCAAACAAAAGTAAGCATCCTCATAAACAATGGCTAATTTAAGAGCAGGGAGCATCGACTTGAAATCTATACATAGTAAGCTTTGTTTAAATTCACAATCTACCTAAACCAAAACGAGGTCAAGTAGTGGCCTTATGGATAGTGGTTAGTTTGAAAAGAATACTCACCAACTGCTTGGTGCCAGTTTACTGGCATGAAAAGGCAGTCATTTTTGTTGCACTAATGAAAGAACACTTACAGTATTTCGATCGGAAATAATTCGAATACAAAATGGATTTAATTTCGACCTAACGAATAAACGATCGGAGGCATCCTTCACTGGCAGTGTTACCCATTGCGATGCTTTCCACTTGCTGTGAGTCTATTAGTCACGATGCCAGATGCTTGTTATCATTAGGACGTGCTCATGTGTGAGCGCTTGTGAGCTGTCGAGAGATTTACAAATACCAGACTATTGACCGTATCTCAATAGTGTTGGGCGTAGCCTGACTAGAATTGCATCGATGCCTCTTATGTCGCCCATCGTCTCTTCCACTGGTAACTTTTGCAGACAGTCAGTCGGTTATCAGCACAAAACAATTGACAAGTTAAGTGTCGCTGATTCAGACGACTGAACCCTTCAAGGACCGCAAAAGCCGATATATCGTCTCGGACTATCTCAGCCATAACTCGTCAATCGATAGAGCTGGAGAAGTGTTCGAACCATCTACGGATTCGGCAAGACTGCTAGTTCCGACTGAAAAAAGTTTTTAGTTTTGGGTTTGGCGTTCTCTGGGAGGGACGTCACAAGTGGGGGTGTTTTTGAATTTTTTTGGCCAACTTTACCCGGCCCTGGGCGCCAATCCAATGAGCCGATTTTTTGACTGAAGTATTTTGTGGAAACTAGACTATCTTCCTAGTCTTCAGAGCCCTTGATTGTCTTTCTGGCATATCTGGAGCCAAAATTATGGCCTCACAAACCAAGAATTGGTGAAAATTTATACCCCCACAAACGCTAAACTGGGGTATATTACACCCATATCATATATGGCCATAACGCGCCGGCAGCTTGAGCTAGAGAGCTGTTAAAGCCCTAAAAAGTCTTGTAGTTCAGACTGAAAAAAAATATTAAGCTTGGGATATCGCGTTTTTTGTTGATGTTTACATAATGATAGGATGTTTATGCATATTTGTTTACATTTGGATTACGTCATTATCCTCTGGGAGTTGGCCAATCGAGACGATTTTGCGGCTCAAAGTGTTTTGGATTCTAGGCTGCAATACGAGGATTTGATGGACTTTCTGGCGTTTGTGGTTCAAAAGTTATGGCAAAATAAGCAGATATTAATGAGGGAAATCCCCTAGGGCAGTGGTTCTCAAACTTTTCTGCACGTTGACCCCCAATTAGGGTATAAAATTTTCTGTAGACCCCGTGGCCTAGCACAACAGTTAATAATAGAAGGATAGTATGTGTCAAAATGAATTTGAGTATTTTTTACTTGAAATGCATGATAAAATAACGAGCAATCCGAAAATATGCTTAGAACTACAGTATAGATGTAAGCATAACATAAAACAACAATTGTCCTCCGTCCTACTGCGTAGCCTACTGCTGTACTGCCAGTCAGTGATGCCAGGTTATTTTCCAAAGAACAAGCAAGCAAAATTGAAAAACAACCTAAAAATAGGTAATTTAACCGAAAAACAAGTCCAAAATGTGTTGGCAGGAAAATTCAACAAAACGAAAAATAAACAAGAAAATGAAATAAAGAATCAGGGTGGCAAATCCAAAAAAACAAGCCCAAAATGAGCAAATCTTCACAAAAACACGCCCAATATGCTTTTAGCAGTAAATTCAAACAACAAAAGTGCCATAACATTTGAAAAAAAGCAATCCGCAAAACAGAAATCTGCAAAAAACAAGCCCAAAAAGCAAGCAAATTTCAATTAAAACAAGCCCGAAAACAAGCAACCTGCGAGTCTTCAAAAAACCCGCAACTCCACAAAAAAACATGCCCAACTTTGCGGGAAAACCTCAAGGTTGGCAACACTGCTGCCAGTCTAACAACTGTCGAACTGCGACACATGCACTACAATTTGTTTGTGACGTATAAAACAGAACAGTTTTCATAATGTCATCAAAATGGATAATTTAATAAAAAAGCCTTCGAATCGAATGTACCAGGGCGGCCAAACCGCGGCTCGAGAGCCGCATGCGACTCTTTGAGCTTTCCGAAAAATTGTATTTTTATTTCTACATATTGCAAAGTGTAGAAATATTTTTAAGTGGTACTGTGGTCAGTGACGGATTTACGCATAGGCCATGGCCTAGGGCCCCGCGCTTTTGGGGCCCCGCCCAAGTCTTTCCTATGACGACTCATTATTAACTTAAAATTTGCGAAACTGTGAAGAGTCATGACTTCACAATTTACTTTGAAACGAGCGAAAATGCAA
>JGI24021J15306_10009483_pt1 | contig 12053 bp, 6 predicted proteins | sample Ectturendosymbi1_FD_15306 | JGI IMG/M metagenome (IMG submission 15306)
TGGCCGGCCAAAGTTTGGCCTGAAAGGGCAAATTATGCTTTTTCTGAAAAGTTAGGAATTAGGCCAAAAACTGGGTTTTTGGCCCGTAATTTTGGCCACAGATATGCCAGCAAGTCAATCAAGGGCTCTATAGACGCGGATTTTGACCTAGTTTTCAACAAAACTTTGAGCCAAAAGAATGGGTCAATGCGTTGGGGCCTAGGACCGGCCAAAATTTAAAAAACATGTCCTCTTTGTGACATCACCTGCAGAAAATCTCCCACCGAAACCGAAAATTTTTTTTTTCGATTTTGACTAGAAGACTTGCTGAATCCGTAGAGGGTTTGAACAACTCTCTAGCTCTAGCAGCTGGCAATTTATGGCCAAAAAATTGATAGCCAATTTATTGGCCCGTGCGGTCGTTAAAGGGTTAACACTTTGGCGCCCAGCTGTTTTTGTGAATTCTTGCACCAAAACAACCAGATCACATGTGGCTTTGTGCGCACGTAACTCAGGCGCCAAAAGCGGTACAGAGCTATTCAAAGGCTTAAAAGACACAGCATGTCTTCTAGTCTGCACTTGAAAACATTTTTTGGTTGGTGGTGTGGATTTTTTGTGAGTGACGTCAAAAGTGGAGGACTTTTAGTCCACCTTGGCCCACTTTGCCTGGCCCTGGGCCCAAACCATTAGATGGTAGTATTTCACTGAAGTTTTTATTAGAAACTGGGCTACAATCCGAGTCTTTTGATACTTTGGATGACCTGCTGGGTTTCGGGTTCAGAAGTTATAATCTGAAGTAATAAAAATATTTGACTAATTAATCCAATTTTTTAATCTTAGAAGATAAGTTTTGAACCAGAAACGCTAGAAAGTCGATCAAAGGCTCAAAAGACTCAGACTCGAGCCTAATTTCCAATAAAAACTTTAGCGAAATACTTTGGTCTAGCAGTTGGGCCTTGGGCCAGGTAGCATGAGCCAAAATGACCCAAAAACTACTTCACTTATGATGTAACTCACAAAAAATCTGTAACCCCCAACAAAAAATTTTTTTTTTGAGTGCAGACTAGAAGACTTACTGATCCGTTTGAGACCTTGAACAGCTCTCTAGCGCAATTGGCGGAGGAGCTATGGCATTGTTAAGGCAACCGAAAACTGGTTTTAGGCCAAAATCCAGGTATGATATATTCGTAGACCAGATCTCAAAGTGTTAAAACTCACCATGACAGTGTTTTTTAGCCTAAATTTTCAAACGTATTGGCCAAAATGACTTAATTTTTTTCGGTCGTTTCGAAAATGTATTTGACATGAAGAAAAACAATACTGACCGCACACTAGTCATGAATTACTGTCACATGACTGTCGGCCTTACAGCCAGTGGCCTTAAACAAAATGAAGTATAAAATGCTGATTTAATGTTAGCTTAGCTGTTCTGCAAATACCAAACCTAATAACACAACCAAAAAGCATGTAAATATTCAAGGGCAAAGAAGAGGGTGTGCATGTGGAAGTGCAGATTTCAGGAGAAAAGGAGAGTAAAGCTCTCACAATTGAGCAAATGAAAGTGTGGGGTATAAAATATTTTAGGCTGTAGTAGCTTGGGAAGTTACAAAGATATGGAAAATAATTCATCTTGGTTGGGGCAAAGCATAGGCCTAGGTGTTGTACAAAATGTGATTTCATGTCAATGCATGGGGTTGCATGAGAGGAATGTATTCACATTGTTATATAATGCAGTAAAGGTGCACTGCATTTAGAAAAAAAGTACCTTATATGTTTACCACATAAGGAAATGACCAACTTGGTGTTGTGACAGTAATTACAGTTAAAAATTCCCGCGACGTAAGGAACAGATTACGCCGTAAATGCCAAAGCCCAAGCAATTAGCATTCAGTACTGTATTAGCTTATGACCAGCATCGCCACCTACCGGCCACTACACCAGTAGCCTAATGCACAAAGACCACAGTTGGAAACCTACCGTTTCCTCCTCCTTTTCCATTCCAGAAGGCATTTGAGGTACAGCTCGATTGAGCACGGAATAATCCTGCAAGTCCGACAATTCATGTTTGTAGTATATTGGCATAGGCTTCGTAGCGTCCAACGCACGAGCACGAAATGACAGCTTGCTCATCGCGATGGTGAGACACAGCGCCTCTTCAAGATTGCCCCTAATATGCTTCTTACTGGTTTCGCACAAACAAAAACCTATGCCAGTCTGTTAGAAAAAGGCCTACTGCAGCCGAATAGCTTCGAACTGAGGCCTTACATGTATGCATGGCGGTATGCGACGCTTTTCAAATTCATGTGCTGATTTGTTGCGTACCCGACAACCACACAAGAACTGAGCAACATACGTCTGACCCATAATGCTCAGGGAAAAAAGAGACACGAGTCGTTGCGCACTGGCGTACTGCGCAGTTTTCCCACGCTCATGCCTTAAACATTCGGTGTTGTTCGGAATGTTTCGGAAATAGGCCGCGAAAGCATTAGCCGCCGTATGCTGTTGTGCTTAGGCCTAACCAGTACCGTCGAGTAATCTCTCGAATATGTTAGGCATCTTGGCTGACTGATTATATATGGTGCAGAAAAATATTTCAATCGCATGGTAAACGAATTGTTTTGCTTCTAGCATCGTCTGAAATCCACTTTACTTGTGGTACTACTGTATTCCTTTCAGTTTCACGTAGCATATGGTAATGGTATGAACTTTTTAAAAGATGGTATTGAAAGCCAACCTTGACAAAAAATGTCAATACATAATGTATAAAATAGAAATTAGGAAACATTGCATTGGAAAAGTGTGTACTGATGCTCACATGAAAAATTCCTTGCTATGTTGTAGATTTGTTTAAACAGCTTCCTGTAATGTAAAATTGGCCTGAACTGCTGCTCTTTCAGAAATCCCAAGTTTGCAAAATTCTATTCAACAAAAATAATTATTGGACACAAAAGTAAAGTTTTGACTATAATTTCCTAGTTTTATGCAACTGTAGTCAATACCATAAGAGTGTCATTATTATTAAAATGTTTCAGCTTTGTCTCAGCTTGCTTATGACATCCAAATCAATACAATTTAATAAACAAATTCTTGAATTGACTAGTTATTAAAGCATGAACATCATGTTAATTTCACAATTGATTCATTACATGCTCCAAGTTTTTTCAATTTTACCAAGCCTGCATTCCAGTGCTCTATTCTCTTCTAACTGATATAGTAAAACACCAATTTTAAGAACTGTTCCTGATCCAAATGCTTGGATCAGATACTTTGCAAGGCTTTCAGCAGGTAGGCTATATTTGGATGTAGCTATTTTTAGTAGTATATTTCTTCAAACAGCATATCTCACAAGTAAGAACATGTTGGAAATTATTATCAAAATCGAACACTCTTCTTGACCTTGCTCACTCCATAATAAAAAGTCCATGGCCATGACATGTTATAGCAAAGTTGAACAATCAGATAGTATATCATCACTAGAAAAAACATGGATGCATTCATAAAAGTGAAGTAAAAGCAACATAAAAACTTTGAAGCCAAATTTGCTATTATGTGTTTAAGAAAACTCACATCAGTCGATGCATTAAAAGTCTTCAATGTTTCCATCAGAAATCTCAATCACCAATATATGGCATGGAACATGTGTAAAGCACATCATAAATTTACACAGGAAATATTGAAAGAAGCTTGAGATGCTTGTTCTTAAGCATATGTGACTAACTGTGGTCATTACTCAGTTTGCAAATGAACACTTTGTCATCAGATAAGTTATTACTTTCCATGGTAGCTAGTTGAAGGCAGCATCTCACTCAACGCTATTGTGAAGGTTGTCATCATACCACAGCACCATGGAATTTGGGTGTAGCAGTTTATGATAAACACAGGGTTTTTCTTGGTTGGTCATCTATTAGCTACACATCCTGAAATTGAAACACAATAGATGTTTCACAGAGCTTTTTGCAGAAGAGAATTTAAAAACATTATCACTGCGCTTTTTGCAGCATACCATAACTCCATGGAAAAAATTTGTTAGAAAGACACTGTGCAACTAACCAAACTTTCGAAGCGTAACATAGCCACAGGATTCTGGGTGACTGCTTGCTATTGTAAAAAATGATTTTGACTAATGTGCTGCAAGCAGTTAACTACAGCATTATAAACGTTAGCACATTCAAAATAACAAATGAATGCAAAGAATTTGGCATGCATAAGCACTATCTCATTTAAACTCTACACCAACAATTGTTCCACATGTATCTGAAATTTTAGTCATTCATGTAGACATCAGCTGCTCATACGATTCGTTGAAACATCTATGAAAACAGCAAAATTTGAACATATTACAATATTCAGCAAAACATGGACATTGGCATGCAAACTTATATGGGAGAAAATGAAAGGTTGAGAGAAATGATGTAAAACATTCAAATGTCACTGCTATTGGTGTGGTGTATAAAGTTGTGCAAGTGCAACATCTACTAAACCAGGGTTTCTCAACTGGGGCCCTCGGCCCCCCTTGAGGGCCATGGAGCGGTTCTCCAGGGGCCACAAGCAGAGGCTTTTACTAATAGCTTTGCCGTGATATTGCAAAACCCAAATGTAACAATATTTATTATACACCAGTTGAAGGGCCAAAGGGGCACAAACCATGAAAGGTTGAGAACCACTGTACTAAACCAACATGCAGCAACATCAAAATTGATGAAAGCAGTGGTAACTGTCTGCCTGTTCTCCAACAACGCATCTGTTTTCATCATAAGAGTGCACAAAAAACAGAAGATTTTTCAAAAATTGTAACGTTTTTTCAATTATCAAATGTGTGCTCTCAACAATTTGCAGAAATCAATCTACCCACAAAAACACAGCAATTATTTTATATGCACCACATTTATCCAATAAACAACCTGCAACTCAGCATTTGTGGCTGTATTCCATTATCATTTCTTTGAAAAAACGTATTGTGCTTACGGTAGTTATAAAACTTTTTGCCATGTTTATTGTGAGGTTATTTGTGAAGTGATTTTTATGGTTTCATCCAATCTAGGGTAAAAGCACAATTTTGCACTGTTGTTTGTAGCTTATACTAGACTTGCACAGCATATGCCTCACAGGCTGCAAGAGCTTTTTTAATTACAGAAAATGTTGCAAAACCCCGACTTCAGATAATTATCGTTCCAGAATTTCTCCCAAAGTACAACAAAATTTATACAACCAAATGAAAAACTTTTGCAGGGAAATTTACAATTGATCTGGCTCTCTTCAAGCTTTAGGAGTTGTGCAGGCCTGGTTTAGACTGTTACAAACTCAAGAAAGATTGGTCCAACACTGTTGGCATGGAAAGGGCGAATGTACTTGAACATTTGCACAACTTGAATAAATGCACCCATATACCATTGTGTTAAGTTTATTGTTCCCTTTTGTAATATTCTCACCAGTTCAGACTGTCTGTATTTCCACATTAACGGGTACAGCTGGAAGATCACTGTGACAAAAGTTTGAATCTTCTGGCAAGTAGAAATTGGATTGAACTATTTTTTCAGCAAATGTCAAGGGTTAGGGATTTCATAGTGATAGCCCATTGTTCCTTCTGAAGACTGACTTCTACCACATCAGCAACAAAACTCTTGGAAAAATTTGGTAAACACTGGATGGTTCTTCTTCAAGTTTGAGTTTTTAAACAAGTAATTGCCAGACATTTTAACTGACACCTTGTGAAAATAAAACGTTTAACAGCGCATTTTGTCGTGAGGAAACCAGTTTTAGTCTAAGTTATAATGAACTGCTGTACAATATTTAAAGAACAATAACTACAGAACTATGAATAATAATTCTCACCTCTCTTAAATAAAGGCTGATTAGATATGCCCCTTGTAAATGCAGACTAAATACAAAAATAATTACAATCTTGTGTTAATTGGCAACTGGAATCATCAAAGTAAAACAAACCTGTAGATTTTAATGCACAAACTTATCGATGTTGTACAAATTTATCGATGTTTATAATGGCTTGACTAGCTCCATAGAATTTTAATTATTGTGAACCTTTTTGGCACTCACAGCACATTTGTAAATTTTTCATTGAACATAGATTAAAATGACTATGTATTTCATAACAAGAATAAAAAAAATTTGAAGGTGAAAAAGAATGATACAGGAAGAAATTAGCAAGAATCTTTTCACCAGCACATTACTTGGTTATGCTGTCGTCAAGATTTCGACTAGCTGTCACCATCACGTTTTTATGCAGATTTTTATCAATAGCAAAATGGTGGGCATAATTATGCGTGTTTTGTTATGACAAGCTCAGAAACAGATGGAAAAAAACGAAAAGATAGTTCGCAATCACCTACACTGCACAGAGATGTGCACAGGTTATTGCATGTTGGGTGAATGACAGAAGTTTGTAACGACAGTCACAGCTGCACTGCATTTTATTTGTGCAATTACTGGATAGTTTTGAAAGTCACATTTGTCTGACAAACACAAATTTCTCATGAAAAAATATTAAAATTTGCACATGCTAAACCACATGAAAAACATGCATTGTAAGTAATGTGATAAAATCATGGCATACTAACAATCTTTGTGTATCCTGCACTTGAGCATTTATTAGTGGAAGTGAACTGAATACTGACTCTGTAGTTACTTTGCACTGCTGCACTATGTTGCAACCAGCAACAAAACGTCTTGATGGGCATCAAGTGAAACTGCCAATAAAAAATGTTTTTTGAATCACTGCAAATGTGAATCACCTCAGCAGATCGGTGCAGCTTTACATAGATTCAAAGTCTGTTTTCACTGCCACATAAGGCAAGAAGCTGTGAATTTATATTACGTACAACAATCACACGAAACTCAAAAATGTGAAATTCCATTAGCACACCATTAATTAGTACATATCTTTTGTGCAGTACAAAAAACGAAACAAAACTAAACAAGAAGTGACTTGATACAAATGCACGCAGTAATTACAGATACAGCTTCAAATAAACCGTCAAATATATTTTTGACCTAAGCATACTAAGCTATGATTGCTAATAAGCAAACAACACATACATAATACAAACGCAAAGATATAAAGCGCACTACGTTATGCATTCAAAACATCGTTTCTAATCAACCAACTGCTGCACCAAAAAATATTTCATGTAGCCGACACAACCCTTTATAATGCTATTTCAGAACGTTGCAATGAAGGCAACACACTACATAAAAGGCAACGCAATCGTTCAGTGATATCACTGCTATGAGCATAATTCGAAGCAATGGCAGAAATCTGCATAGATGTTGCTGAACTTCAAATGATGTTGACGACGTTATCTTCTTTCTGCATTTATAAATATTTGTTAAGTTTGATTAAAACAGAAGTTCAGTATTTTGATCAATTCATTTTAATGCCCGCTTTTCCTCTAGTGTTCGTAGGGGCAACGGTCCATGAAAACTTGAAATATCTTACGTTTTTTTAAGCAATCTCAAATACTTTTGCTGGTTCCGCACGAAGACGGGGCGAAGCCAGGACGGAAATGTAATCACACCATCTGGTCCTTGGTCGACCCTTCCCGCGGGTGCAGCCAGGAGGACTTGCCTTCCCGCTCTTGCCTGGGACATTCTAGTCACGTGGCCGAACCATCGTAGCTAAGATCTCTCTATTTGGAGAAGTTGTTCGACATTCAGGGTTTTACGAATTGCACGGCTGTGCGCTTTGCTGCGAAGCGTCACGCCACGAACCTTCGCAAAAAAACAACTCTGCCGCTTGTACTTTAGATAGCATTCTTTCAGCCATTACTCAAGTTTCATGACCATAGGCGAGAATCGCAATCGGAGGCTAAGGAGAGAGATACCCCGGTAGTTAATAGTGCATTCTCTCCTGTCTTCTTGTGTAAGCGAATGATCACCCCTGTTTGCCAATACATGCACCGATGCCCTTCCAGAACGCCATGCTACTTGACACACACGAGTCAGCAAACAACTCGTCTTTTCACGGCTTTGAGGATTTCAGGTCGGATTTCATTGCAACCTGCAGCTTTCCCAACCTTTGTTTTGACAGCTAGGAAAATTTCGGCTGCAGTGATGGTATTTTCCTCCCGAAATTGAATCCCCTGTGTCCGATGGTGTGAAACTGAATGGGTTCAAAATATCTTTGAAAAACTGCACTCTTATTTGGGTGAAATCTAAACTTTTTAAATCAAAGAAATTGAGATGTCTATTCACAAATATGATGCAAGTAACGTCACTCCACATGTGAAACAAGCAAGGAATCAATCAAAAAATTTTAATAGGAAATCGACTTCACGAAACACTATAGCGTTATAAGATTTAAGGACTTGCGACGCGTAGTGTTACGTGAAATAGATTTCCTAATAAAAATCAGCGATTGATTCCTTGCTTGTTTCACCCGTGGAGTTAAGTAACTTGAATACAAACATGCGCAACTTCGAATCATCGCAAAAAGATGAAAGCAAAGTCCAGTCAGCTGGTTCCTCGAAAGCCTACAGAAAACACAGAGCTTTTAATTGCCACAAATATTATGGTCGTACATTCATTCAGTCAGTCAGACATCTTGGAAGATCGCGGAAGTGCTCTAAAGGTCATAGTTGGCATTTGCCGATTCCATAAAAATATTTTACAAAAATATTGTATTGTCCTGCAAGGTGCAACATGTCGGTAATCATCTCCACCGCCATTCACTTTTCTAGTACAATCCTGTTCAGTTCTATATCCTCTGCTCACTATTATTTCGCATAGCACAGGGGTGGGCAACCTGCGGCCCGCGTGAACGTTTGATATGGCCCGCATCAGAATTTTCTCTACCCAAGTCAGTGTACAACATCAAAACGAAGCTCCATGATAAGCGGATACTTAGATATTACGTCAAGAAAAGTCACTCTTTCTCGCAGTTAGATGAAGGTAGAATTTTAGGATAAAATTAGTTGATTTTGTGGCCCGCCAGCGATAATGCACAGTTCATGCGGCCCATGATAGTAAATAGGTCCCCCACCCCTGGCATAGCTGGTTGAACCACGTTTGTATGCTGTATATGTACTGTAACTAAAGTTCCATACATGAATTTGTTTAACAGGCATTAGTATTCTGTAGAACAAAACACTAACGGTCTGATTTTTTACATAACACGAGTCTTGTTTTTTCTTAGACGGCAGTTGTCCTCGGCGGTTGCAGTCCGGTTACCTTCAGTTCCATATCCTATGCTCACTATTATATCGCATAGCTGGTTGAACCACGTTTGTATGCTGTATATGTAACTACAGTTTCATACACTAATTCGTTCAACAGGCATTCACATTCTGTAGAAGAAAGTTTTTTTTCGCTTAAACTTTCGGTCATTTGTCCGAAATAACGTAAAAGTTTCTGTCAGTTTCGTTTTCGGACATTTTTTGACCGAGTTGACTTCAATTTTTTTTCGGGCATTAAAAAAAATTCGGTCAGTGACCAACGAATGACCGAAAAAATACCAAACCAATGGTTGTCACCAGTGGCGACTCGTGGTGGAAATGGCTGCAGCTCATTTAGACGAGCCGTCCACAGTTACCACAACGGAAAATGTCAAAATGTTCCCATAGACACAAAAAGGCTATGCTCGGTCTGATGCACACTTTTACTGCCCGACAGGTATCAGTGATGGAGACACCAGACTCGGTCTCATAATCTTCAGACTTAGAATACTCTAAACTTAAAGATATGACTTAGTAAACTTAGTAAAGCTTCTGAAATTCAACCTGTTGCCCGTCTGCTACATCTGCAAGTGAAAAAAAGAAACAAAACGGGTAGTATATATGCCATAAATCCGAAAAAGATTCAGCTTGGAGTTGGTAACGACATTTTTTCAAGAAATTTCAGAAAAACTTCGGCAAAATTGACGAATTCTCAAGTCTCGGTCTCGGACAGTGAGAAAACAAATGGACAATTTAAAGCATGTTCAAGCATTTTGAGATTTTTCAATGCCAAGTTTTATTACGTGAAAAAGAAAGTTTCTGATATTGAGCAACAAACTCATCTTAACGTATGAAGAAAGAAGTTTCGGCCATAACTTTGTAGCCTTTCAAGAGTTCTACACAGTAGCGCAGCCATCCCAAATTTTGGGGGGGTTCAAATATTTTGACAGTAAGCGAGCAACAGTATTTTGTTTGTGACAGCGCCTCTCAAAGCACAAACGACAAGATACGTTAGAAATTTGGGGGAGTAGCCCCCTTGAACCCTTCCTGGTTACGCCTACGGATCCACATGCGTTTCAAACATCGCTGGCTGAATTGCATTACCACAGGAAATTCGAGACCAACTCCCTATTTCAACATATAAAATGGTGATATCACTCAAACAATGTCAAGTGTTTCATTTTACTGACAGCGCAGCTAAAATTTCCGGTAGCTTGCATTCAGAATGCAAGCTAGTCTCGGGCTTTTTCAAAGGTGCGCTGCCAAGTTTTCGTAGGAGATGCTCCCGTAGTGAAATTTTCATATGCCGTGTGTTTATGGTCAGCTTTGTCAGTCAAAAAAACCCCAATGTTTGGGACTAGCATCAATGGCTAAAATATGGGGCAGGGATTTTCTTTGGACAAGCGCTTTTACTCGACTAACCTTTAATTCAACACTTCTTAAGCTATGAGCTGTTGAAAAATCAGTTCCCGAAAAATTCCAGGATGACAAAAGCTAAGAGAACTTCCATCATAGCAGTGCACATTGACATAATATCAGTTTCGGTGATAGCAAGCACCGACCATGCGGGATAAGTTGAACCCAGAGCAGGTCCACTACGATGAACCAACATTGTGAAAAGGTGTCCAAACAAATTGTGTTTTTTAGAAACGCAAGTAACAAAACTAAACACGTCGATATTACAGTCGCATACCAGGTTGTATTACCTGTTAGTAGAACCTTGTACTATTTCGTTTTGAACTCATCACTAGTATTTGTAATGCTTATGCATCTTTTTCATCTTCTTCATCTCTTTGCGCTGATGTTTTGGAAGATGTTTCTGAAACAAATTTTGTGCAATGTTCCGCACTAAACAGTATCAACAACGCCGCACGTCATATCAACACTTACTTGCCAAATGAGTAAAAAATATTGTCAAATTAGTGGACTGCGTAAAAAACGTTGATGATGCCACCAATGAAACTTTTATATTGATTTATTTATTCTATGAAACATCGGAGGCTGTACGAGAGTTTTTTTTTACACATTTAATATCACACTTTCATTTTTATTTACACAATTAATTACACATTTTCATGTAATCGTAATTGAGACTTTTTGTTCTTGTGTAATTGTTTTTGCAATTTGCAAAAAAAGCTAACCGAATTAAAACCGCGTTTTGCTTCCAATAACTTACAAGAGTTTGAACAAATGCATGAATAAAACCAGAGCTACACTTGCCATGCGACCTGCTGCAGTTCTGTTCGCAAGGTAAATGTCCAGGACGATCTCACTATAGCATGAATATTCACGATAGCTGGACAGACCGATACACAGCGAAGACCACCTGCGATGCTATACATGGCGTTTTGGTTCGACAGTTAGTGCTTGAGTCAGTGTTCCATGAGAACGCTTGTGATAATGAAAGATCAGAGGTTAAAAAGAGCTGACAAGTGGCTGCAACCAGTGTTGCCCCTCAGAAAATATTACACTGAGCCAGTGGCGTGCAGAGGGTTAGTGATTCCCGGGGCGACTGCTTAATTGCATGCCCCCCCTACAAAATTCTATTATTTTGCAATGACGTATGATGTCATTGTTCCTAGATGTACGCTGTTTGTGACGTCACAATATATCACGTTTTGGCGAAATTTGTTGACACAACATGCGCGTTATTCTACACGCACTCTCCTTACTACTTGTTGTACAATGTGTCACTGTAATCAACATATTATCAGAGTTCCAAGTTAGGAGACCGGAGCAACACAGCACTCAACGCCAAGACAGAGCATTTGGATATTTCAACCGCACATTCGCGCGGTGCGAATGTGGAAAATTTCAATTGGGAACCACGCCAATGCCAAGCATCGTGTGGACGTTTTACATCTATTGATGTGTTTTTGCAAAACAAAAAAAAAAAAAAAAGAAAAA
>JGI24021J15306_10009485_pt1 | contig 12052 bp, 9 predicted proteins | sample Ectturendosymbi1_FD_15306 | JGI IMG/M metagenome (IMG submission 15306)
GTTAATTTTTGCTGTTTTTGCTTTGTACTGTATTTATCCTATTCTCACGGGAAAGCGACGGTGGCAGTGTGCTTGGGATGCATCCAGAATTTATATCACAAAAAAAATGTTTTCGTCGCACAAATTGGTTACAGTGACTAACATAAATCTGTCAGGAATTGCGCCTCATCAGATATGGTAACCCTAGCCAAAATTCCTATTGATTTTCGTTTCATATGTATTTCACTTTTCTGTGATATTGTTTTAGTGCCCCTATTTTCCTGAAATCTTTTACCTCTGCAGTTGCTCACTCAACCCCCTGGTACATAAGTATGCTTTTCCCCTCTGGTTTTTGTTGTTGTTGTGTTGGCTACTTTTTTATCTGACGCTAATTCGATGCGTTTTATCACTCTACTTTTATTACACGTGAAATTTCTTCAATCAAAACTTGATTTACAGTATGCTAGCAACAGGGCTGGCTGAGCAGTTGACCCATATGGCCTTTCGCCAACCGTTTTGTGATTGAAATATGCTAGAACACATCAATGTGTTCAACCTGCAGTTTTAATGTTTTATATTCTCATCAGCATGCAATTAATCCCTGATCTTTGATATTGTTATTTTTCCTATTGTTGCATTCATGTTATTTCGTGATTTGATTCACAAAACTGCATGAATAACGATTGCGTCTATGCGACGAACAGTGGTTGATATCGGTTATACATACTTTTGACTAACCCAACAAAACACAAAACTTTGGCAGCAGCAACAATGCAGTCTTTAAAATGCTAATTGTGCAAATGACTGTTTTATTTGCAATTTTATTGGGCAGTACAAAACTTGCTTTCGTTGCATTCTTTTGTAAAGAAGTTTGTCTCGAACACAGTTTGCTGATGCTTCAGACATTTACGAGATCAGTGACTTTCTTATGCAGTTCTTGTTTAACAAACTGCGTCCAAACTTGGCATGTTTGGTTTGAAAGTGACGTTTCAAATTGTATTTTGTGAACACAGCAACTGTTTGATGGCAAATCATACATACAGCTTTATGTCCAATGTCAGTAAAGAAATACCGTTTGGTCCACTTGTTGTTAAACACGGCATTCGTCTTTAATTTTTCGGTTTTTAGATTAATTGAAACAACTCATTATGAGAACTTTTGTCAGGTGAAAAAGCAAGTACCTAGCGTAATTTGTTCACCCCTGAACTAGATTGAAATAATATTGATAAATAATCTGTCCACGGCAAGCCGATCAGAAGTTAGACCTAAAATTGTAGATATTATAGAAAGAGGTCTGGACTATGGTAACAGCCGAATATGCGGTTATTTTCGAGATATGCGCCTGCCGTGGGGGACGCACTGTGACAGATAGTGTGAACTATTTTTAGCAACCAGCCTTTGTTCAATTTAAAAATTAATAAACATGACGTGATATCACACTTCACACCAGCTCTTGGCTGGTCCCAATAAAACCTTTGACGGTTCGGGCCGTTGCCTATCGGAACGAAGCAATCTAATAGCACCTAGACGACACTATGTTTGGTGCGAAACTGTGTTTGTGAGTAATTCTGTAATATTATACCATCTAGTGTTTACACTCTATTTGCAATAAAATAAAATCAAGCTTAAATCATCAGCTTTTTGTAAAAAATGCTCGTCATACCCTGTTTTAAAATTTCCGACAAACAAGTCCATGTTATCGCGCAGACGATTTGGAAGGCCCTGACTCGGGAGATCAAAATTTTAGTGCCTTGCCTTCATTTCTCTCCATTCAATTTAATCATCCATTATTTACTCTACCTTTTATTAAGTTTATCCAAAAGCAAAACATCGACCTCAGCTTTCTGAACAGGCCCGAACGTACCCGATCTTGCACAAGATATTTCGATTCATTGTCAAAAGTGTTCCAAACTCCGGTCAAACTCTTTATCAAATCATCCTTTTTGATTGCACCGTAAATAGCGATGCCAACATTCATAAGCAACATAAGTGCTTGGACTGAGATATACTGCACAGAAAAATTCAGGTTGTAGTCACCAGGCCCGTAGCCACGGGGAGAGGCGTTCGGGGGAAGTTCCCCCCAATTTTTTGTGCCCCAAAATGTATTATTATACTTATTTGTAGATGTACATGTGATTCAAACTCATCAAAACTTACAAATTTTACAAACGCTCGTTTCTAATCTTTTCAATCTTTACGCCAACTCGCAACACCACCGCACATTGCAGTGAAAAGCTAACCTCATTGTTACAAAATGAATTACACAAAGGAAATTCCACGCTAATAACAATTTCCATTTGTGACGTTACAGCTGGTTTTAAACTTATAATGAAAACAAACATCTTGCCCCACTAAAATGTATTTTCCACCAAACCTTAAAACCTGGCTGCGGGCCTCAGCACTAACGCAAAATCCATAGATTCAATATTGTCAACGTATATAAGTCTCAATAAAGTTTAAAAATATCCTCAACTTTCCAATTTTATATCCACTTTATAATAAAAAAATCTTTAGGTTAAGATTTTCTGGAGATTTCCCCACAAACGTCTGGCAATAATCGGGACAAACAGCAGCTTAATCTATTCATTTCCTTTTATAAATCATGGTATTCTCCATAATCAAGTAATCTTAAGTACTTTTCGTTAGGTTCCTACGGTGCACATACTTACAATTCCAAGAATGCAGCGTTTTTCATAGAAACCACCAAAGGCTCCACATATACCTGAAAAAAGACAATGTCGTTGTGACAGCATCTACAAAATTTGATTTAAACTTTGCGTTGTCACTTGCAGAATCGAATTTCTAGTCAAATGATGCAGAAACACATGCAATTATTTACAAGTGTTTTGTTAAAGTTCACATTCAGCGTTGTTGCAACCTCTCCGGTGGTGTTGTGTTGATTGTGTGATTCACCACGAACGGGATGTACGTGAAGAATAACACCATACATACATGTGGCGCGAACGAGCAATAATAGAGTGATCATGGCATGTGAACTCTATTGTTGCTTGCTGTCACAGTGCGAAGCTTTGCGCATATGCCGCTCAGGATTTCCGATTGCAACAGCGTCACCAGGCAGAACTTGCTACTGTAGAAAGCGCTGGATAGGTTTTTGATGTGAAAATGTAAACAGGGTGTACAAAAGCTGATCGGCAAGCAGCGCAAGAGGATGATTGGTAACGATACAACAGTAGGGAATAGCGAATCAGTGAGTAGGCTATATATCGGGCAAAAATGCCTGATAACTAAATTAGACTTTTTGTGCAGAGAACCAACAAACGCTCTCCCCAAAGTGCGAAGGGTGCACATCCGATGAGCTGAAAACGGCTTTGGCTTCAATTTTCACCAGTTATTGCAGGTCTTCAACATGGGCGTCTGCAGAAATTTTTCCAGGGGGGAGCAAATTCGACATTTCTACTTATCATTTTCAGGTTGTTGACGATGCAACGCAAATGGACGCACACAAAACGCGTCACCCTTTTACACCACAAAGAAAATGCCCAATGTTACGGCAGCAGTTGCATACGGTGTTTTCCCTCAAAGAAAATTTTACACTCAGCAAATGTTTGTTTTAGTGAGCATTGATATTTTAAGAATGAGTTAGTAGAGTTCTAAATGAATTACAAACTGTGGGAATTATTGGAATAAGCATAAAATTTTATCAAAATACGAACAAAATACATATTTAATTCAAATAAATTCCCTTGTTTTCGTGTTTTTCGAATGTTTTGAATTGTTACAAGTGCGCGGGATGAGATTTCACTGTACAAATGGTCTGCTGGTACTGCGCAGTTGCACACTTTAAAGGGAGCATTGATTGTAAAAAAATGCGCTTTGTTGGCAGCAATGCTTTTTTCCACTCATGTTTCTTTACACATAGTATAAACCAGGGGCGGGCAAACTTGTTCAATGCAAGAGTCGTTTGCAGAAAACCAAAAAAAAAACAGCAAGCCGCAAACGCAGTTTGTGGTGTCAATACAAGCACGGTAAAGAATTCAAGTTTTACATGAAATGATGTACAGTAATTGTCAGTATTAAGTTTTTGTTTGATTTTCTAGTCCCCGAAATTCCAGACAATACGTTGTTAAAGCTGTGCGAATTAATTCTCCCAAGTGTTCATTTTTAGGGTTTTGCACGATGGTTTGATTTTACGAACTTCATTACAGAGAAAAAAGTCCCAGCGATATGTCGTGCTATATACAGAAAAGATTTGTACACTGGTCTTACAAATTCTGGGTATTTTTTGGAACCTGTGGCCAGAAATTAACTGTAGAGTGTCATTGACTAAAGTTTTCTTAGAGTCAGTCAGTTTCGTTTCTACAGCAGACACGTTTGTGACAAGCGGTTGGCAAATTGGACAGCCATCACTGACTACATTAACGATGAATGGATTTACAAAGAATGCAAAGCATGGTTTTAACTCTTGGAAATAGTCAAATCTGGCTTGGAACTCCGCTACTAGTCTTACAATTTGTTGTTGAATTCTTCCACTTTGTGGTCCTGCGATTGCCTCTTCGCGAAAAGCATGCCTTCTCATTCTGACACTGGGAAAATGACAATGTTTTTGACAATATGTGTTTTTGAAAATGTTGAATTTTCCTCTGGGAACTTAAGTAGCCTATAACTTGAGCTTTAGGCTCACTATCTTTGTTATCAAATCGCGTAGACTCTCTGGTAACTAAGTTTACGTCTTACGAGTTCGCGTAAACACATTGACAAGTGAAACAAACGTTAAATACAGTTAAAGATAATAACTCTCATCTATTTGAGATATTGCTATTTATCTAGAAAAGTCACACAAAATACGTCGGCGAGTCGCAATTAACGCCCCATTGGTGTAAACCTAGTATACATGGTTAACCGCTATTAGCAGTAGCTCTCGCTGCGTTACATGCCAAGATGTCTGCGTTCAACAGTTACATGAGGCAAAACGGCTACCACCGTAACTTCAATGAACCTTTTAAAAGACATGTTGCCGTACTATTGTGACGCAACAAAGGCTAATAGTAGAACAATTCGCTCGCGACTTTTGCCACCTGCATTTGCAGCCAAAGCAGCGGATTAAGTGAACTGCAAGCTTATCACTGTATGTTACCAGAACAGTAAACCTGACTCTTGTGCAGTATGAGTGTCATATCGGCAAACAAACTGTCATTGCAAGAATTAACCCCATTAATCGGAATTAAACTGCTGATTTTGCGTTTTCTAGAATTTTATTTTCTTAGTCCCAATGTCCAGGCGGGGGGAAATGCCCGTTTTGGCGCCCCCTGCGGACGCCCATGGTCTTCAACTATTTTAATTTTACCTTGAGCCCACACCCAGGTATGGATGTTAAAAAGTTTCACATCTCTTTGAGACTGATTTTTAATCTCTTCGATTTCATGTGAACACAAAACATCTTTTCAGAAGTTTTCGGCTCAAGACGAAAATCACCTTGATTTCAAAATCCCTTTAGATTACTGTTGTCTTTACTGTTTGTACTTCCATCGGACTTGCATCACTAGCAAAAATGCTCTCCAACATTTTGCTTTGCGGAACCCCGTTGAATAAATCTCGCATAAAGAACCATCAGCTTTCATTCACAATATTTCAATCAACGCGCCTCAGTACATGAAAAAACATGAATACTGTTGGTAAAAATTTGGTCAAACAAGACTTTCACTAGACAGCTGCACTTGTATGACACTTCTTTTACCAAGAGCTAGGCTAACTTTTGAGAAATGGTTTTCTCAAACAGTTCTGAAATTTGACCGACATGCTTGGGTTTTTATCCAGACTGTTAAGGTTCTACTCGGGGCTGAGACAGCATAGATCAGATGATGAATGTTTCTGGTTTTGTAGTAAAATTGCCATGAACTGGGCAGAATAGTTCAAAAAATTTGGAAGCACTGAAAATTTTATAAAGATTCCTCAGAAGTAAGTTGTTGCCATTCTAAATACTTTAATTGGGCCTACATTCGCTTATAATGCTACCTACTACATACAGCAATAAACGGATTGCAACCAATTTGGTTTGATGTAGATAGGCTAGGAATTACCTATGCACTCTTTGTATTGCATGATAAGCTCTGATTTGACAGCTTTTGCACTGTTCACATGGGCGTCAGAAGGGGGTAGGAAGGGCGGCCTTGGCTTGGCCTCACCTGGATTTTAAAATTTAATATTTTGCTGTTAACTTTTTAGTAGAAAAATGTTTTTCTCTTATTTTCGGAGTTGCAAAATGAAATTTAACCACTGTTACCCCCCAGCAAAAATTATTCTGGCCAACTCCTGGTAAAATTCGCTATCGGGCCCTCCTGGAAGAAATCCTTCCGACGCCCATGGTTGTTCATATGCAAGTATCATCTTAGACGCCATTAATGTGACTTGCAAGACAAAATGTCGACTGTAGCTAATGGTCGCATGTTTCAACATTCTTCAATTAAAATTATTTACGAACTACGATCCTTGAAACACACTTAGTTGGCAAAAACTCAAAATACTGCTATGTAGCGCGTATGAAATTGGTCTTACGCAAAAAGTTACTTAATTTGTGTGCAATTGCAATTAAAGCTGGTCATCAAAAGTATTTGGTTTAAAGATCTTTTAAGCAAAACCTTGCGTCACGCTTGTTAACTGATGGTTACCACAGTTTAATGAACTAGGAACAGCTTTTGCTTCTGCCTGATAGTTCTTGAAAAGATTCTAAAGTGCCGCTCAGCATTCAACAAAGAAAACGCAAATTCGTCTCCGAATCATCTAATCACGCGAACGAGGCTTTTGATTTGTTTTTCCTTGAGGACAGCACATTAGATAAATTCATTAAACTAACCTATCACGGAGATGAGAGATCCAAACCCGATTAGACAATAGCCAATCAGCTTGCTTTGTTTAATCGCAGCCAACGCCTCCTGAACTGGCGAATCAACTTGCAGCCACACGAAAAAGCCAATCGTAAGTATTCCAAGGACCTACACCAAGAAAATATTTGTTCAGCTGCACCGACAGCTTAAGAATCCACATAAAAACAGCGATAAAAACAAAACGTTTAACATGGCCGTAGCACAGGCGGATCCAGCCAGTAAGGTTGTGGGAGATTTCAGTAATATTTGGTAGTCAAGTCTCATTACGGGTTCACTACTGTAAGAGAATATATTTCATAACACTGTGGTGGCAAAACAATGGACGGAAAAATGGCCTTAAATGGCGCATAATTGTACAAAATCATGGTGATAAAGACACTTTCGTAGGTTTTAGGGGGCGATCGCCCCAATTCTCCCTCCTGGATCCGCCCTGGGCCGTAGTTAGTGTAAAATTTTTACCGAGGCGAATATGTTAAGTGCGTCCCCGGTTAGGTACATTTTTAAATGTAGTTTATGGAGACCAAACGACCTGCCCTTATCTAATCTAGGCCAGGGGTCTCAAACACGCGGCCCGCGGGCCACATATGGCCTTTTAAGTTATTTAGTTTATTCGCTGGTGTTAAAAAATGCTCGGCCAGCAAGTGAGCAAGTTCCATTTAAACGAATATAGAGACGGTTAGAAATGATTTGCCTATGATACCTTTTGCAGGAAATAAGATGTAACAATTGTTTCTAGTAAGGTTCAGCTGCCGCCATTATTGCTTCAGCGTCATAATGCGGCCCTCGGGTTACTTCATAAGTCCTCATTTAGCCCTGGGAGCAATTTGAGTTTGAGACCCTGATCTAGGCTGAGCAAATTTAAATACAAACCCAAGTTACGTCATGCTTGCATTTTATAATTGCAAAAACGTGTAAAATACTGCACAGAACATAGTGCAAAACACGTACAGTACAAAAACATTATAACACATTTCTCCTGTGCCCAGCTGCATCAAATTGCTTGATGCTGTCTCGGTTCACATAAAGACCTCGATGTATATGTAGTAAAGCCAGGCCATTGAGTCGGTTTTGCGAGGTTGAGTGCCTCAGCCAAGTCGTGAAGCGTCTTAAAGCAGAGAAAGAGCGTTCACAGCAGCATGAGCTAATTGCAGGGGCGTAACGATGGGGGGCACGGGGGGCACAATTCCCGGACACCGAGTCACTATGGGGGCATCAAATCAATGCGGGGGGCGCCGAATGACTGCGGGGTTGCCGAAAAGTCCCAACAATGTCACAAGTACATTATTTAATACAGTACATTTGTTTCCGAAAGACCTCAGGTACGAACAAGGGGGCACCAAACTTGCTTCTTGCCCCGGACGCCACCCAATCTCGTTACGCCTCCAGCTAATTGGTACGGCTATGAGAGTTTTTAAAATGTAGTTTATATTTGGAAAGAATTCGCGGCTAGCTGCGGCCATCGGCTGCGTTAATTTGTTGAAGTTCATCTCATGATCTTCAAACTTCTGTCCCATCTTTCAACATCTTGCATCAGGGAGCGCTTGCATGGAATATCAAAGCATAGTTTCCATTGACCCGAGCACAGATTAGCCCAGTTTATGAATGTTGTAAGGCATGAAATGTGGAACTTGAGGGGTAGGGATTACTTCATTTGGTAAATGTCGCTCCATTTTGCTAGTGATGTGATCAACAAATGGGTAAAACAAATTCCTTCGAAAGTATGCCGCTGCCGTATCAGCTTCAGCATTTGCGCGATGCTTTTGGCGACCAGAGGAGGTTGAGCGTGGTTTCTCTGGAGTGACGTTGACTATTTCCGCAATGACCACAGCACGCTTGTACAAACCAGAATACGCAGCTTCAGTTATTTGTTTATTGATGACAATCTTTGTGCGATTACCTTCAGCCTGTGCCTGAACGAGGTCACAACTACATTTTTGTAATTCCAAGGATATTGGTCTCACAAAACACATGATGCATTGTGTGATCACTGCCACGTTGACAAACGCAAAGCTTTCCGTGTATTGTGGAAAACCTACAACTTTTGTGCGAGTATCTCCAGTTGATTCTTCCTTTGTTGACAAGAGTCTCATGGATAACCTTGTATTTTGTCGACAATACGCTGAGGGAGCTGAGTCTCGATGCCCAGCGGGTATCAGAAAACCCAGGGTAAGGAATCACACAAAATTATTGGATCGGATTTGAAAAACATAAATCCGTTCATCTCTGGTGGTGGCAACTCAGGGTATGTAGCTGCAGTGCTTGATCTTCTTAACATGGCCACGCAATAAAATATGATTTGATTTAATAGCACACAAATGTTTTGTGGCAGCATTACAGGACGTTTACCGAGACAAGTGCTTTTTTGCCTCAATGTAGCTATACGGCCTAGTTTAGGTTGTCCAAAGTTATTTGATCTACGATATACTTACTATCAGAATTAAGTTGAGCATAACAAAAGCATACTTCAAGCAGGAATTCATCTTTGAAACAGCCTATAGTTGATCCTGAAATTATAGAAATTAATCAAACTCTTCAAACTTCATGTTGTTATCGCAACTGTCACAACCCGTTTGTGAACCTGTCATGCTCTGCATCTTCCTGAAAATTGCATTCTGTTTGGCATCTGCAATTCGCTACCTTTTCATCTACCCAGTGTCTGGTCTAACAAACGCCTTGTGGTGGACAGACATGAGATGCCTCGTGCATCACAAGATTTCATTAACATGGAATTACTGTTTCAAAAGCACTTGTACGGGAAGATGGTAATTTACGTTTCAGCAAAGACGTATTGTCCCGTCAGACAAACTGCGTGCTAAAACTCCGTCAGCGAAAACAACAATGGCCTTTCCGCGACAGGCCCACTCAACCACCAACTTAAGCTTTATTTCGCGCTGTTTGAAAAGCAATGTACATACTTAACAGGAACAAACAGACGAAATTGTTATCTTTGTCGAGGTTTCGAAATTCTGTTGAACACTTTTTAAGAGCGGAACGTGTGCACTTTTTAAGAGCGGAACGTGTTTGTTTCAAGGAGGATATAAAGTTTTGATGCCAAGTAATTGCTTACTGTCGGTTTCACTACCAACAGCCGTTCGGAAGAACCTAACATGTAGCAGACTACATCGGTCGAACTGTCAGCCACATAAAACACCTACATTTTCAAAAACAACAAAGTTACTCTTAAATGATTAGAAGATTACTTTGTTACTGCCTTTAACTCTCTTCAATAACTTGTAAAACTTTCTGCTGTTCGCTTCATCTCATTACTTTAAAAAAGTTAATATCTATGATGCTGTCTAAAACCGTCGCTTTGACAGTGGTGTTATTTCTCTGAACCCTTAAAAAAAACATTGTCAAAGTGGTCATACAATACGCAAAAAACAAGGTGAAGGTTTAGTTGTAGTTCGTTGGCTCTGAATACTTTCATTTTCAAAACTATCCTTTCCATTTCCACAGACGCAGCCAACCACCCTTAAAGCGTAATCACACGTACAGAAAACCGAGCGTGAATAAAGGCATTTCCTACTTTTATCTTACTGACAACCGTAATAAACGTTTTTCCAAGTATTTTCTAACCTTAATGTTCACTTTTTGGGAAAGTTCATTTGGCATATTTTGTTTGCCTTGGAGACTGGTCAACACACAACCCTTACTTACCTCTAGGGGTATACTATACAGGGCCGCAACCAGCTGATATTTTCGGTGGGCAAAATGATTGCAACTTGTACTATTTTCGAGGGGGACAAAATGATTGTAACGTGTTGGTGTACCTCACAACTGAACGTGTTTTTGAAGATTTCCGGAGTGAATTGCTCGGTTGCCCTCCTGGTTGCCGGTCTGATAATATGTGCTTTTACTCCTGCTTAACTTATCATTTGGAGTTATGCAAGAAGCTGAAAAAAGGAACTGTGTGGTTTCGAAGTCAAAACCAATTTATTTGAGATTACCTACTGTACAGTTTTAAGCTACCGACGAATATCGTGTTAATTTTTTTTAATCTTTTTGCCCAACATCCCACAATAATATTTTCAGGATCTTTTTTCGACCTGTGGAAGAAGTTTCCAAGCAACTCTTCGTAGAGCTCCATGAATTTGGTTAGACCTTTCTAGAGCCTACAAAACAAATAAGAGAATGCCAATTACTTAAAACAAAAGGCCTTCAAACAAATATTGGTTACAGGCAATGTTTTTAAGGCGTTTTGAGGACCGAAATGATGTCTCAAATTTTTTCAACAGTCTCTCAAAATATAGTAGAACCTCTCTGCATTACCACCGCCGAAGTACACTGAAATCTCGCTTTATATGACCATTTTGGCATTCAGTTGAAGTAATTGCGGTCTTTCAAAACGTCCTAACGATCTCCAAGGTCAAACCTTAAACAACCCTGCTTGCAGTTGACACTCAAAGCAGTATTCTCAACATCTTCCCTCCAACATTTATTTAACTGAGCGGAAAATAAGTCGAATTGTCTTCATTTTTAGCTTTAACTTCAATGAAAACAAAACACTGAGTCCCTATTTAGCTTATATTTCAATGTTCGTATTCTTTTGGTTTTCAGTAGGTTGTTGTTTCTGCGTTTTACGGAGTATTTTCTGGTGATATAGGGTTTTAGTATAGCCAACCACATCCGGATTCACCATCATTTCTCACGTTTTGTTTCTGAGTGTTAGTTAATGGGCACCCTCCAGCTAAGCTTCCCCCTGACTCAAATCTCTAGTTACGCCACTGATTGTCACACTACTGAGCAAATGCACAGTTGAGGACATAGAAATAAAGTACAGTAACGACGCACGCACATACATATAGCGGAAAGCTAAACCAAATAGTTTTCATTTCTAATTGTTAAAAGAAAAGGGAATGTCACAATAGGATGTCTGAGTCCTTACTGCATCAAAAAAAGTTATTTCGAACCAGGCCTCCGAGAGAAATTTTACCAGGGGATACGAAGATCGATACCAGGCCCCTAGCTTCTGGGACCTATTTGTTGAAAATGATAAAACTACTTCTTGAAGAAGCTAGTGAAGCAAAAATGAGACGAAATGTCTTTGTCCAGTGATACTATTCAGTGGTGAATCTCAGATATGTCGGAAGGTGTGAAAGACCAAATGCAAATGAAAGAATGTCCAACTCCAATATTTTCTTTTCCAGTGGATTTGTCAACAGATGTTACTTCACGTGCTCAGATGCTATATTCTTTCATGAGACATTAAAAAGGAGTTCCTGTTTTGTAAA
>JGI24021J15306_10009486_pt1 | contig 12052 bp, 8 predicted proteins | sample Ectturendosymbi1_FD_15306 | JGI IMG/M metagenome (IMG submission 15306)
AAGTTTGTACTGCTCCCATGCTAACCAAATCAGAGAAGATCTTGATGAGCTTGAATAGCAAGCAAAAGCCACTTTGCCAACTGGCAACCGCAGAACTTTTCCCCAACAAGACAGGGAAACAGCAAAAAAATGACAAAAGCGCGTTTGGGTCTGATGCCTTAGATTAGTGGTTTTTAGTTTGTGCAACAACGTGAAGCCTTATTTCTTAGCTTGATGGTCACTAACTGCTCAGGCAAAACGTTCTTTTCAAGATCCAAAAGAATTCAAAATGATTTAAAGAGGTCGCAATATTCCAGGAGAGGTTGTCCACACTAAGCATTTGGTACATTAAAAGTGACAAACTTAGGTATACAAATTGTAATGAATTCTTAGATAATTTTGTTATGAAGAAGGCAGGACAAAACCTTTTCAACTGTTTACTGTGGTACGTTCAGCTTACTTGATTCGATGATTGTAGCTTCTTATTTCTTTGTACGTATTTCAATGACAGCATAAGCGAAATTTAAATCAGTCCAGTGGGCATTGGTGAGCTCAGCCCTTCCAAATTTAAATATTAAACGCTATAAATCAGTAAAGATTTTACCAAATTTTCGAAATGTAAAGTCCCCTTGCTCAAATTCAAACCCCCTATTCAAGACTTTCTGGCGACGGTTCTGGTTTTTGTACTTCACATCTTTTCACGCGACAGTTTAGTTGCGTTCGATTCTCACCAGTCTGAAAAAGTAAGAAACACGCGAATCTAACAGGTACAACCATCTGGGTGTGTTTTACGTGACGTATTTTGATCGTTGGTGTGAGATTTTCACAGCCGTGTTAAGCGAGTTACAACGTGCTTCTCACGTTGTGCTTTAAAGTCTTTATGCCGCCACACATACTATATAGGTGCAGTGTGTTTGTTTTTTTGAACACAGATAAGAAAAAAGAGATACGATTCTTATAAAAAACGTAGACCATGTGTTTTGTCAAATATTTCAATTGTGGCGATTTCGGTTGGTTTGCGTGTGGCAGTTAACAATCCTGTTCCCGCCAGCCAAGTAAGATTTCAACAAATCCGTGCAATTGAACGCTTTTGCGTCGAAGGCAGCAACAAACGCAGTGATCGTGGGCACTCCAGTAATGATTTAAAATTTTTTACTGACCCTGCTTTCAGAGTGTCATTTTCGGATTTTCGCAATTTGATTAACGCTTTCTATTTTTTTCTTGCAACAATGGGAGAGGGGGCCTCACAAGTGAGTTAGCCTAGGGCCTCGCATCAGTTAAATCCGGCCCTGTCCGCAAGTTATGAGCACCCGAAAAGAAATTTAATTTCAGGTGCAACTGATCTGAACGAATCACTGGCAACGCTGGATAGTTTTCCACCCATCCGAGCAAAATTTTGCAGCTGCGAAAATTTCAATCAAGTTGATGTGTCTGCATGAAACTTATAGTTAAATCAATAGGTTGAGAGCTCGAAACCAAGTGCCTTACATTGTCTTTCGTTCAAACAATAGCTTGTTGGCAGTGGCGTGCAGAGGTCTGGTGATGCCCGAGGCGATTGCTTGATTGGATGCCCCCCTACCAAATTCTAGTGTTCAACAGTGGCGTATGGTGGTCGTTGTTACTGGATATACACTGTTTGTGACGTCACAATATGACGTCATATTCAGGTTTGCAACCAACGATTTGACGAAGTTTGTTGATACAACTTGCATATTCAGGGACCCCGGAGCAGCGGTAGGGCAGGGGAAGCAGTAAAACAGTTCAGGGCAGTGGAAACTTATAAAAAACAAAAAAGTCGTTACCTGTTATGTTTGTTTCTGTTCATCAACAATGTTGACCTCAAAAACAATAACAGAAATTATAGAAAATTATTCTATGAATTTTCTGGGTGCTTGAAAAGCTGCAATGACTATGTGATTCAAGTCGAATTACCTACGATACTGTTATGAACAGCAGTGGTGTTGGATCTGGGTGTGCAAGCGCATCCCCAAAAGTTTTGACTTGCTGAAAATCTGGGCAACATCCCTGAAAATCCGCGTAAAAATGACGCCGAACGTTGCTTGACTTCAAAAAATGGTGCCCAGTTCATAACTGCAAAAATATCCGGCAACGCGTTAAAACAGGAGAGTAGAACACACTCAGTGGTACGTCAGCGCAGTTCACAACTGCAAAAATACAAGGCTGTCTAATGTCTCGTCGAATAGCAGTCGATCAGAAAGCATGCGGCCGGGATGGCGGACACCCAGGGTTGACAGTTTGAAACTTGTAAATTACACAGCAGTTGAGAATGCGCATAAGTACGCAAGAAAATTTGCGTTTTTTATTATGTTGCTGTTATATGTACAATTAATAAGTAGAAAGAACAAATACGGGCTTGTGTGATCCATTATGATCAATCCGCCTGAACTGCCAATTGATGACGAAGCTAGAAACGAAGCACATATTTCAAGCACAGGTGTGAGACTGTATTAGCACAACAAACGAAACGGGAAACCGGTGATGCATTATAAAATCAGCTAAGTCAAGCACGATGAAATTGGACAGTTTTGCAATTTGACTCAGAAAATAAATTTTAAACGTTCATAATTATCTTAAGCGTTGATGTAATTGGACTCAACCAAAAAAATCACCCGTTTTGAAAAACCTACTTAAAAAAACAACAAAACCCACCAAAATCCCGCTCTTGACTTTTCCTTTGAAAAATGAACTATGAAGTAAAAAGTAAAATAAGTAGCACACTTGTACAGTTAAACGCAAATTTGTTTTAATGAAAGAGAAGGAACCGCTATGAAATTTGAAAGACTTGAAAAAAAGAGAAGAATCATTCTAACCGTTAGTAAATTCTGCTGGTATCTTCTCCAGCTCTGTAAAATCGGTATATTTTATTCAATTTTTCTGCCTTCTCTGCATATAACCTGTTTCTGATGTTGGACCATGCCAAACCATATGTTTAAAAAATACACTGTATAGATGTTGTTCTATCAGGACATGTACATAAACTTGACATGAAACTGCGGAGTTTGTGTGGAAGTGGCTTTTCTCTGTTTGCTATACGCAATCTTGCTAAGCTTTACCACTTTGGAGTGAATTGACCAACAACCCTTTGGGAAAACAAAGATGGGGTACATTTCTTTACCCTTAAATTAGAATGCCATAACAGCTACAACAATTTATTATTGTGTGATTCTGCAAATGGTGATATTGAATAATGCAATAAAAACAATTCAGAATAGGGTTTTTGTGTTTTTTGAAAGAAGAACAAAAAACTGTTTCTTTACAAAAAAAACAAAACAACTGATTTAAAAAAACAGGAGGGTTGGATTTTAAAAAAAACGTTTTTTTCTCAACCCTGACTATCCTTCAATTCTTTTATGAGATTTTCCATTGATCGCACGATCTGGAACAAGTCACGTCACTATCGGTTTGATTGGGTGTGCGCCGCACACCTAGAGTAAAGACCCTGGAATGCAGAAGCTGAGAATTACTAGTATTTGAATACGTAAAAATTAGTGTTGACAACAAAACAAGTTTCAAAAAATTAAATCCATTCAGCATGTATTAGTAGACTTACAATAGAGAAAATCTTCTACTTACAACATTTAAATATTTGTAATTTCACTCTTTGGATGCCCCCCTGTTTTGGATGCCCGGGGCCGGCGCCCCGTTCGCCCCACCCTCTGCACGCCACTGCTTGTTGGTGACAGGTCTGACACGCCTTGCCTTACGAAAACGAACAAGCAGAAAAAACACAGTAACCGTTTCAGGGGATCAGTTGAGAATGATCGCACCCATAGAATGGCGTCTCTTTGTATAAATACGGTCTTTTTTGGTGTTCATGGAAATTGAATCGGAGATTGAAAAGACACTCGCTAACTAGGGGTCTCAAACACGCGGCCCACGAGGGCATTTTGTGCGACTCTCGATGCGTTTCTGGAATTTTCATGTAATCAAGATCTAATTCATTCGCCGGTGTTTAAAAGTTCTCGGTCAGCGAGTGAACAAGTTCCTTTAAAAAAAACGTAGAGACGGCTAGAAATGACTTGCCTATAACTTACGACGAAATTTTCAGGAAATAAGATGAAAAAGGTGTTCCGGGTAAGGTTCATATACCGCCCATTGTTGCGTCAGCGTCATTATGCGGCCCTCGGGTTACTCTGTAGGTACTAATTTGGCCCTCGGAGCAGATTGAATTTGAGACCCCTGGTCTAACTAAACAATGTTTCACACCTCGTTGAACTGCAGAATTCACCAGTCGGGTAAATTTCTATTACCGAACAGATCTGCCAGATGAAGGCTCTACTGACAGGCTCATTGTGGAAGTGGCCAGAAATACAGGCATTTGGTAACATCGTGTAGGGTTCTCAACGTAAGCACATGTAAATGAATTAGTAGTCCTACCTCAGAAAGAGAGTGTCTTCCTGTCATTGGAAACGCTGCGTGTTCGATCCATAGCCTTAATAAAATCCACGTAGTGCTCCTTGGGTAAGAGCATTACCCGCAGTTACCCAAGCAAGAACCAACCGTCAGTCCTCTTCCCTCCACCAGTCACTGTCACTCAGTTATTACAAGCAAGAGCCATATTCGTAAGTACCTAAAGTCTGCCTACCTCAGGATTTTCCCAAACAGCCTCATTTCGATGCAAGATGAAAAAGGAAGGGCCCATTATGGTGTCTTTCGGAACAACTGTCTTGTATTGTTTGTTGAGATCGCTTTTTATTGTCAAGTCTTTGTCAAGCTTGCGAGTGGAGTTCAACACAGGAGGATAGAGACGCAGGCTTTCTTTGATGAACATCGTCAGGTACTCGAAGCGAGAAATGTCTTGCCTTAACGAAGTAGCACAAACTTGACTTATCTACAAACGGCATTTATCCAAATATAACTGCATTTCAAACGGATATTTTCTAACAATAGGAAAGGTTAAATAAGAAATACGGCGAAAGCACTGGAGCAGTTTCATCTGATTTCATTCATGAAATATGATTGAAGACAAAGACTTAAAACACGACAAAACTAAACGTTAACCGCGTAACATGTTCCTATTCGGAAAGGTTGACACAAAATATTGACAAGCGTGAAGGTCGATTTCGTACCGTCTATCAGTTACCTTTGAAATGAAAAAAACTCACGTCAAAACACAATGAGCAAATGTTTCCAAACGCTTCACCGGATGGGACTATAACCGGTATTCATTCATTCGTCCTCATCCCAATTTTCCACTGTGGGGATCGGCGGAGTCAGCAGCCCTAGGAGGACTGGCAACATCGCACGGTTCTGGCCACAGTGTATGTTGAAGACCCTGTTCTGAGAAAGTTATGGCCGTCAAAGTGCCGTTCTCCGCAACACTCCCTAATGCTTTTTACGAGGACGCGGTCGCTTCTTAAAGGTCGATAAAAGATACGTGGACGTCTTTGGCTACTTCCAAGGATTCTCGAAAGTTTGCTGAAGAGTGAAAATTTATTATGTGGTGCTACGGCTGGGACGAAAATCACACTGGCTGTCCTCCAGCTTTGGATCTATTGTTTAACGGCAACTTTTGTCAAGATACCGCACATATTGTTTCCTACGAAGCTCCGGAAAGAGAGAGATGTCCCGGTAGTTAGTAGTTGGTGTGTTTTCTTCAATCTCCCTTCTTGTGTGCAGAGGTCTGGTGATGCCCGGGGCGACTGCTTGGCGACTGATTGTATGCTCCACTGCTAGAATCTAGTAGTGAGCAGTGGCGCATGGTAGTTATTCTACTGGATATATACTGTTTGTGACGCCAAAATATGACGTCATATTTGTGTCTGCAAACCAACGTTCTGGCGAAGTTTGTTGACATAACATGCATATTATTCTACACACACTCTCCTTACTTGTTGTGTCACTGTAATGAACATAAATTATCAGCACTCCAAGTTAGGAGACCGGAGCAAAACACAGCATTCAACGCTAAGACAGAGCAGTTCATGACTGCAAAAATATCCGGCAACGCGTTAAAACAAGGGAGTAGAACACACTCAGTGTTACGTCAGCGCAGTTCGCAACTGCAAAAATATAAGCCCTCAGGTTACTTTAGAAGTCCTCATTTGACCCCGGAGCAATTTGAGTTTGACACCGCTGTTTTATACCCATCGTACACTTCCACAATAGAGTTGTAAGTCGGGCCGGGCTTCCGGCTTAAGTTGGTCAAAATGTTTCGGGCCGATTTCTGGCCTTCATAGAAAACTTTTTCGCAATGAAGGAAACTTTCGTCGCCAGTTACTGTTGAAGCAGTCGAGCTGATTAAATCTGCAATAAAATGATTGATGGTGGACTAGTTAGTCATGTTTACTTTGCCAAACCGCCAATACCCCACAGTTGGGTATATCTTGACTCTCTCGGTGAATTGGGCTTTCGGGCCTAAATCGGGCTTCAAAATTAAATGTCGGGATCGGGCTGGATTTGGGCTTCAAAATGAGGCCCGTGCACAACTCTGTTCTACAGTGTCAGATTTAGAGCCACGTCGTTTGTTCGAAGAGATGCCGACAACATCCGGGGAATATCGTTTGGTTTTCTCGACCAGCCCGTGTTCTTATCCTGCGAGTTCAGTAGTATTCCAGTTTCCAATTACAGTACTAACTTGTGACGAGATTGCCGTTTACGCGTGGATTTCAAGTCTAGTAGAGTTAAAGCGCTCGGCACTGCCCCATTCTCCCCTCTCTCCGGATGCGTAGCGAACGCTACATCGATAAAACTTTAAGGTCGATAAACAGATGAATTTATCGATGCCAATAAAAGCACATCGAATTCTACAATCAGAAAGGATTCATGTTTGAAAAGTTGCGAAGGAAGCCCTAAGCAAGTCAATACATCGGACTTCATGAAGCGACAGCCATTTTATCCAAGCAACGTTCAACTCGCTATGCTTGAGAATCAGCGAGTTGGACGTTGCGTGAATAAATGTCTGTACAGAAGAGCATATCTCTAGCCCAGGCCCGTAACAAGAGGGGCAACAAGGCAATTACCCCCGAACTTTTCAAAAGCATTTTGAAAGCGCTAAAAATTTTTAGATGTTAGGTGAAACAAGTTGCAATCGCTTTGCCCCCCGAATCTATCAGTTGGTTGCTGCCCTGTTGTACCCTTATTTCTCGTCACTTACCATTCAACCAAATCCTTCTCTTGCAAAACGCTGATAATCTCCTCGCGGCATCTTTCTTGGAATGCGGGAAAATAGGCGAGGTTGTACATCGCCCAGGATAAACCTGGAATATATATCGCGAATTGAATCAATTCCAATATTGTAAAAATTCAACAGTTTTCTTCTTGCACGTTGTGTCAAAAAACTGTATCCAAATGTGTATTGCTACAGAGAAATTGCAGTGTGAGTGTTAAGTGTCATGAGGCCAACACAAAAACTTAAAATCGTAGAAAAGTTACGCAGAAGTTAGCACACCTGGCGACACAATTAGTTTGAAGTTTGCACACTTGGCGACACAATTAGTTTGAAGTTTGCACACCTGGCGACAAAATCAGTTTGAAGTTAGCACATCTGGCGACACAATAAGTTTGAATATAAGGAATTTGATATCCAGCGTCTTTTTTCTCATTATTTGCAAAAATGAAAAATGTGCTTTCCTGTGTCTACTTGGTAAAAACTTACGTCATATATTACTGCATACGCCAGAACGAAAATTGTACTGGACAACACATAACGTCTAAAAGACGAAAAAATATTTCAACGCAATACAAAAGATGGGAACCTTAAACAGACCCGCAAGTGTCGGCTTTTACACTGCTCATTCACTATCTCAACCAAATTATTTTTTCAAATTAACTGAAAAACTTTGAAAGCACGATTTTTTGATATTGCCCAATGTCAACATGAAAAGGAATTTCGTTTCATTCTATTGCCACGACGACATACAAGCGTTTATTATGACATAAAAGTGAAAGATCAAGCAAACACTATTTATTCATTCAAGTGTGCTTCGCGCCGATGGTGCAACAAATAAGTCACTGCAATGCAAGCAACCCTAGCAGTTTTGCACACAAATACATATAAAATCAATCATCATATGCATGCAATCTAAAATATTTGCATGTAATATAAAAAAAACTAACGAAAATGAAAAATAATATATCAAGTCAGTTACAACAACAACACATCAATTGTAGCTTGGGCATTACATAAACATGTTTTACATAAAAACATTTTATGAGGCATCTTCATTAAATCGTTTAAATGCGGCAAATGCAACTTATTAATTTTATTGAAAAGCATCATTTTCCTCGATCGTGACTGTATTTTAGGATTTGGATGCAGTGCCTTAAACTTCTTTGGATGCTCAGGCTTCTAACCAAAGGCTCCCGTGATACGAAGAGCAAGGTCTTATTTCAATCTTCTACAAATAAATTAATATTTGCACTTGCTTGCCTCATTCTTAAAACGCGAAAAGTTTATTTACGAATCAAATCTGCTGTTTCACCGGAAACACATTTTTTTTATTTTAGGAGGAAAGTGAACTGCTGCACAGCATCAGGTGATTGGTTACAGAAGAGTATGTTGAGCGATTTACACAACATCAGTGATTCGGATTCAAACATCAGTTTTACCGCTTTGTGTTGTGTCGTGTCCACCAAACAGGAAGGTGTCGACTTCATCCCTTATTTCGCGCTCACTCAGACCTTTGCCCTCCTCGTCCTGATAACATATAAAGTTTAAGATGAAACGACCCTTGCAAATTTGTCCAACAAAAAACGCTTGACTGAGTGATTAACTAACGAATAAAGACCTCATTCTCTGGTTTTCAGTAGCGGAAATTATTTTAATACTGATTTCTTTATGCTATTGCTTCTCTTATCGTTTTTCAGGAAATCGCCGTTTTTGTCAAAACCCAGCTGAGGTGTATTTTTGCCTGCGGGGGGTAATCGTTTTTTCAACTTAATGCAGGTACACTTAGAATGACAGTTTTAGGTTCATTTTTCCAGTAGCCAATTTTTGCTATGCAGTCAATCGATCAGTCCTCTTCATGCATGGGCGAATAGGGCATTTTTGATGCAGATAGGTAATAAAGCCAAGCCCGTACCCAGGTTTTAAGGTTTGGGGGGAAATACAGTTTCAGGGAGAAATATTTTTGTTTTTATTACATGTTTAAACCAAACGTTTCTTAGCACAACCAAATTTGGGGAGCACTTTCCTGGGATCTCCCCAGTTGCTGCTGAAGCTCAGCTTTTTCTCAAGTGCTTTCGATCATGGAGTAGCTGCTCATTGTCTGCCCCGAGATCTAGTGCAGCCAAGCAGTGGATTTCAAAAACTGGCTCAAACCAAGAAGAGGAAAAAGGATCATCTTCTGAAGATAACATTACGTCGCTCTGCGGAGAATGAACTAAACTACATAAAGAAATACTTGTGATGGAAATGAACAAACTTAACGACTTAAACATCACCCGTGTTTGCAGAAGAATATCGATAAAGTCCATTCGCTTCTTTCCTCCATAAGATTCGTTACTTGGTGAGTCGTCATCCAGTGAAAGGTCTTCATTTTTACTCTCGTTTTGCAACATTTGGCGACGTTCGGAAATGACCTTAGGAAAAACTAAACATGAACTGCTTGCGACAACGACGAAGCTTTGAAACTGCGGTTAAATCTATCGCGATAGCACAATTTCGAAACGTTAATGGTGATTCAAACGATTTACAAAGATTTTGTTTCCTTTTAAGTTGAAAAATGGTGATAGGAAATTAAGTTTATCGACTTTCCAACAAAGCAAAGTTGCAAAGTTACCGGAAAATTTCTACGCCAGGCCACAATATTCTTTCAAAGCCGAGGCTGCTTGCCACATTGATATCCATCTTTGAAGTGATTTTGAGCCCATACAGCAGAGTCCGGTACAAACTACTAGTGATTAGAGTCTAACGTGCCATTAACCGACATTTCAGAATGCCATACATGCAGGTTTGTCTCTAGTCAAAAGGCGTTTGCTTTACGAAACGCAACATAATCATTCCAACACCAAAGTGGTTTTGTTTTTCATTCTGTACTAGCACGAAAATTGTGCGGATACACACGCATCCGCCCCACAAGCGCAAATTTTGGGTGAACAGCAGGTCACTTGCGATTGCCCATATTGATAAACATGACGGGCTCACTCCATATCCGATCGAATCAGTGGCGCATCTAGCCTGGAAAAAGGGGTCTGTTACGGAAGGGCAGCTTTTGATATCACTTTTCAGCATGAAACTACACTTTCTCTTAAGACTAGAAATCTACCGATGAACTCTGCGATGTTACCAAAGCATTATATTAGCAAAATTCTGCCGATATACAGTATATCAGCAATATTTGCTTATAAAAGCCGCTACGCTAGTTTTATGCACGGAGTGTTCGGAAACCCGAGTTGCTACTTCGTCTAAGATTAACGCAAATTCTCTGTACTGTTCCTTATGACACGCAGCCCTCCGACTGCATCAAGTAGTGCGTAATATTCAGACCACTCCGCAATCATCCCAATAAACCGGTCTACGATGTAACATTCGCTCCCATGTTTTGTGCGGTAAGCAGATGGCTGCCCGTGAACAAATGCAGTGCGTGCCTACGTGGTTTTTGACGATCTTAGTGGCCCAGGTTTGCGCAGAATTCCATGTTATACGCTTCTTCATCGCACTCAAGTATTGTCTTTCAACTGTGATTTGAGTGTTGCAAAATATCGGCATCGGTTATCGGCAATGAAAAATAACAACATCGGTATCAGCTCAAAAAAGCGTTATCGATCGAGCTCTACCTAAAATCCAATCAATCAAACTTGATTAGTAGGGCTGGTAGTCTGGCGCAACTAACTATTCAGAATAGATAGTGGTATTGACCTCATTGTCGAAACGCACAAGGAAAGATTTCCAAATCATTGCTTTCAGTCACAGCGCATTTATTACAACACAATCGATGTTTATTCTTAGGAACATGGTGCTGAAAAGATACTTAGCTTGTCGAACATTCAGCAAATGTCAGCCATACAGCAATGGGAGCTGTTTATCCATACCTACATACACTTATGAAATCGAAAGTGATAATCAGCTGCACAACTGCGTCTGTGGAGCGTTGTCTATCAAAGATGGCGGTGTTATAAATGTACTTGCAAAATCACTGCGGAGAACTATTGAGTTGCAATTGCTTTGATGATTTTACATCGTAGTGTAAAAGTGACTAACTCGAAATCAATATAGGACATTTTGCGCAGAAAACAACATCGTCAACTGCTCAATTCTAAAAAGGTTATTTTCGAAATACGACGCTTGACTGATATTTTGTTCAGATAATGCGACCAAAATTCTGAGGCTAGCTGTCGCGCCTTTCATTATGAGAAATTCCTCGTAAAAATATAGGTGAAATTGAAACGAACATGCATTACTTGGCATGACGCTGAGGAAGGCCTAATCTTATTTGATTAAGTGATAACCTATTAGGTGTAAACAGCAGATAAAAGTTAGCCCGAAACTGTGAAACAAAACGATCACGATTGGACACACGGTGTGCTCTCGCCATGAAGCGAAATATTACAAAAGAGTTTTGCGTGTACGTGGCAGTGTATGAGATTCCGACAGCTTTCTCTGCATTGGAGTTGGCACTGCCAGAGGAGGAAATTCAGAAACACGTGCGTTCGACGCAATATCAATTTCGAGTGTTCAAAAACGTGGATTGATTCATGTCACTGCGCAGGCGCTATTTAGACAAAGCAGGGACGTTGTTGTTTCGTAATAGCACTATGCAACGTTACAAGGGAAATGTAGGCTGTTGCCTGTTCCAAAACACCCGCATTAGAGACCTGCAGTGACAGCGTTTAATATTTTATCATCGGCTTTGGTGCTGAGTAGCCTACCTGCGGTGCAAAGGGGTCTGTCATGACAGCCAAACAGACCCCCTAGATGCGCCCCTGGATCGAATCAATAAAACTCGATGGAACAGATCTTTGTTTTTTACTCTCCTGATGCTGCTTCTGATTTCTTTTTCAAGACATAGCACGTTTTAATTTAATTTAATTTATTTGTTTGTGAGCAGACACGAAGTCCATAGTATGAACACACACACTCTGCAGAACGCAGGTTGATAAAAACAGACAA
>JGI24021J15306_10009487_pt1 | contig 12049 bp, 12 predicted proteins | sample Ectturendosymbi1_FD_15306 | JGI IMG/M metagenome (IMG submission 15306)
GCACAAAATACGAGAAGACTACTTGGGCTAGCCATATTACATTTTTTCTAATCCCTGCACAAAATACGTTGATCAAGTGGAAGTCTGACTTCTGGACGTATAGCTTACAACTAGGTATGTAGGTTAACTTCACGTTCAACACTCCAAGCAACGAATTCTGACGCTTTACGGTCAAACCGCAAATACGTTTTTTATTTCACAACAGTGATAGCGTGACTCGAGTCAATGACTCGGCTCGAGTCACGATTTTCACAGCATGACTCGACTCGACTCCATTCGCAATCAGTGACTCGAGACTCGAGTCAGAGTCATTTTTACAAAATCACTGAGCCTCTGGTGGACAAACCCAGTTCGTTTGCACACAAAAAATTGAGCATTTTTTTGCTTCAGTGATGATCAAGAGCATTTTTTTTGCTTCAGTGATGATCAAGATTGGCGGAAATTTTCTGTTTTGACTGTCTAGTCGTGCTATTGCAAAGCTTGGCTTGACCTCACGTGATCGGGCAAAGTTGCATGGTATATTGTAAATTTGGTAGCTACCAAATAAATAAACACTTTGCTGTGAAATTACACCATATCACTTGAACATACAATAAAAACTTACAGTGCTTCGGAATCTTTTATGAATTTATTGCGAACATCGAAACAAACTGGACACTGCAAATTAGGCCTTCCTTTTACAATGCCTGCAAAAACCTTTTTGTCGGACATTTTTTGAATATGCATCATTGACGATATTTCCTAAGCCAGGAAGGATAATCGTAAGCAAATTGTGGAATGTGGCAGAAGTCTTAAGAAATCTTTACTATAGTCACTAACCTGATCTATTGTAACAGGAACGCCATGCACCCTGAACTCTTTTGTTGAAGGGCCCAACACCATTTATTTTGCCACTGTTTCTACGTTTCAGGGAGTCATTGCACGCGTGTGACTCTCAATGACATAATCAAAAATAGAGAACAATAGTGGTCGTGATTTGATGGAAGTAGCGTGGCACGAGAATCAGCGCGCGTGATCAGGGCTTGATAACACTATGAAGCAGAGCAGTTAAGATTCAAATCAAAGTCGGACGTGGTTTTACAAAGTCGCTGAATCGAGAGCAGTTTTGAAAATTATTTGAGGAATTTGAGAAAAATTGGTGAGTTTTGGTATTTGTTGAAGAGCGTGCCATTTTAGTAGCTGATGCTATTTGCTTGCGATTAAGAAATAGCAGGACACTTTTTCTATAGCCAGTGATGCACATCGTTTTGGGATGCATGCTTGCATAGCGCTCTAGAATAAGTTGCTTTATAGTCGATTTTGCAGTATAGGAGAAAAGCTCTGAATTAAGTTTGGTCTTTGAAACATGTTTTTGGTTACAAATTTTCCAAATTTTGGTAAGATTTATAACTAATACAGTGCCTTACCAAATCTTTTGGTTTCTGTTTGATGTGCAGTATCGAAGTTTTATTGCGTCTAACTCAGGCATTTTGCATAACAAAAGCGTGATGAATATTATCGAGAGGAAGGCCTTTTCTGCGGATTTATCGGAACTCGTATCGGTATAATTTCATGAGTTGTTCGAAGTGCACGATGTAGTGTCTGCATGAATTTGATTCGATAACGCTAAACCGGCTTTTACACATGCACTTAAATTTTTTACATGCACTTAAATTGTTTTTATTTGTTTTTTTTAAATTGTTTATTGCTTTTTTTTTAAATTGTTTTTTAAATTGTTTATATAAATTGTTTTTTTTAAATTGTTTATTGCTTTTACACATGCACTTAAATTGGTGTTCCCAATGCTTAGTGCTGTCTCTGAAAAAACGAAATACCTTTCATTAAATTCTGCACAACTTAAAACTTATGGCCCAGTGTTGGATCAAGTGATTTTAACCAAATTTCGATATACTGCTATCTTTGAGCCATACAATAAATTACCCTTCCTTATTTCCTTATTGTCCAGTGGTTCCCAACCTTTTTTTGGCTGTGCCGTAGTTTGCGATTCAGTTTTCTTCACACGGCTCACCAAAGCTAGTAACTGAAAGCAACTGCAAAAGAATAGGCAAACGTGTCAGCGCCATGATGCAACTGCTGGGACGAACAATGAATCATTATTTGCTGTCAATCGCCGCATCGAAGATGTGGAATTCATATGTTCTCTGACCATTATTACGCAATACTGTTACAGGATGATTCTAAACGGTATGCTTGTACAAGAAACGGGTTTAATAAACGAACTTCGCCGTACCTAAAATAAACCACGGACAGACTTGCCGCTCATTATTCAAAGAAGCATGGCTAGCCCTAATACAATAATATCAACAAAGTCGTTCTTAGTTTTGAAAATTTCCCGGCACACCTGTGACTGTCTCGCAGCACAAGGGTTGGGAAGCAGGGGTGTAGCGGGGCGGGAACGCATGGGAACGGCGTTCCCACACCTTTTTCATGTTTTGCTTTGAAATAAGTTGGAAGCTATTTTAAAACGGCTATATTTTTGGATGCGTTCCCACACCTTGTTTGTTAGCACTACTTCCCTGCTGGGAAGCACTGCGTACCCAACCAACATGTTCGTCTCCAGAAATTTTCCAGTGGGAAACGTCGACATTTTGCTTATCTTTTTCAGATTGCTGACGATGCATTGCAAATGGACGTTTGCAAAACGCTGTAACCTTTGAACACCATAACGAAAATGCCCCATGTTATGGCAACAATCATAAAAATTACGCTTCGCTGGCAGCAATATCCAGGAACATTACTATAACCTACACAAGAAGCTATCTGCAGATTTTCAGAACAAGGTACTTCTTTTCACAAAAGCAATGCCATGGTCTTTAAAGAATGAAGCATGGGCCAGCGGTAGCTCAGTGGTTGAATGTCTCTCACATGGAAGGTTCAATGTGTTCGAGATTCGACCCACGACCACTGAGTAAATTGCCGTAACGCCCCTTGGGCAAGAGCGTTCACTTCATCCGCCCGGTAAGAAGCAACTTTCAGACTTCGGCCTGCCGCCAATTGCCGTCACCAACATCAAATTAAGCAAAGGAAGCATTGCCATGGTATCTGAGGGAACCACAAATTATGACTTTGTTTTACCTTGCAAGACTCGTCAGCGACACTCAGAAACAAGCGCTGCAAACATCTGGGATCTCGAACAAAGCGATCAATGAAGCCATACTTTTCTTTGCTCATTTTGTGCACGGTGAAGGCTCATTATACACAAACCGGACAATACGACTACGGACAACTTACAGTACCAAAAATAAAATCCCACGTAGGCTTCAAAAATTGAGCAGATGAATTATGAAAACTCGAAACAGCAAATAAAGTATGCACTCAGCGTTGTAATTGATGTGGGGGGCATGGGTGTGAACCGCCACCCCTGGCAAGCTAAATATAAGAACCGGGCCCCACGTACCTTATATTTTGGTACCTTTTGGTTTTCAGTATTTTTCTGCGTTTTTTGGAGTGATCTCCGGATTCAATATCATTTCTCAATTTTTATGAATGTTTGGCTCAAATCTCTAATTACGCCACTGGCTGCACTCCGTGCTCACTCAGAAGTCACAATGGAACCTTAACGATTAAGACGTATTCCCACAAGCCTTTGCAGAGGCGTAATCTAACAAGCCACATAGTTTTATACTATGTGAAGTGAATCCTGCATAAGCGTAGTTTGATTAAGCTATGCACTCAGGAAGATTGGTGACTGGTCGCACTCAAACTAACAATGGATTTTTCAAACTTGTGGAAGCATTCCTACAGATTCACTCAAGCTTCTTTTCACATAGTGCAAAACTACGTGGCTTACCGTTATCAGCAGTCACTGCCTCACTGCAGGGCCTAAGAGAGGGGAGTACAAAAGGTACATTGTACCCGGGCCCGGTAGGTACTGGGGCCCGGGCGGATGAAAGTACGCACGCTAAGTTTTTCTTTAATCAAGCCCAAAATCTCTAGCGTTTGTCAGTTTCCATGCAGTATAACAATTAATCTATTTCTAAATATTAGCATAATAGCTGTTTTATTTGTAATCTGTTTACTATACGACAAAGCTATACACGTTTCGACGAGGCCTCCAGAAGTTGAGGGGGAGCAGTGTCGGTCTTTGTACCCCCCTCTCTCTCAGAGGCCTTGCTTCGCTGCATTACCTGCCAAGATGTCTGCGTTCAACAGTCACATGCGAGAAAACGCCCATAACCGGAACTAAAGTGAACCTTCGAAGATCTGTTGTCATGCTTTTGTTAGGCAATAAAGACGAACAGTAGAACAATTCGCTCGAAAGTTTCGCAACCTCCCTCAGCAGGCAAAGGAGCGCACAAGAGTAAACTGCAAGCTCATCACTACATGACATCAGAATAGTGAACCTGGCTCGTGTGTAGTGTTTAAGTGTCATACTGGCGAATAAACTATCATTGCAAGAATTAAATCAATCGGATTTAAGCTGTTGGCTTCATTTTTTGTAGAAAATTTTGGTTGTTAGTCCCAATTTCCAGGAGGAAATGCCCGTTTTGCTAAATATATTACTTGAAAAATTGTTTTACTATGGAGCAAGAGGAACACCCCTAAAACTTCTTGATTCTTACTTAGACAACAGGTTTCAGTGTACTAAAATAGGAGATACTAAATCTTTCTTTTTATGTAACATGTGGCGCACCCCAAGAATCTATTATTGGGCCTTTATTATTCCTTATGTATATTGATGACATTGGCCTCCAACTTTCATACTGCTTTATATGCTGATGATATCAATCATCATATTTCGGGGAAAAACCACAAAATTTTAGAAAAAAGTAGTTCGCCATGAACTCAAGAAAATGATCATTGGGTTCGTGCTAACAAACTATGTATCAACTATTCCAAAAGCTATTTCATGCTCATGAACAACGGTAACAATATCAGTTTTTCAGTTTCTATTAACCACCACCCAAAATAAAAACAAGAAGCTTAAAATATCTTGGCGTTATACTTGATAAACTTAATTGGAAGCCCCAAATTGAAACGTTTGTGACACATCTCTCCAAATCATGTGGAATGTTAATTAGATTGCAGAATAAGCTCTGAGAACGTATGAAACTAAAACAACTGTACAAACTAAAACTACTGTACTCTATTCTAAGCACAAGATTTTAACTTTACCAGACTTATTTAAATTGCTAGTTGCCAAATTCATGTACTCCTTTCATAAATGGTAGATTACTTAATCACATTGATAACTGCTTAACTGAGATTGCATCAGTCCACAAACTTCAAACAAGACTTGCTTCTTTGCAAAAATATCATTCACCCAGAATGAAAACGTCTCTGATTCAGGTTTCTTTAAAATATGTTGGTCCCAAAATTTGGTCTAATATTCCTGAAAATTTGAAATCTCTTTCGCCTTATTCATTTGGAAACAATATAAAAACTTCCTGCTATCTTGCCATAAATCTTGTTAATTTTCGTTTTATATGCATGTCACTTTCTGCAATGTTGTGTTGATGCCCCTCTTTTCCCTCCTATCTTTCACCTCTACCGTTGCTCACCCAGAACCGTCGCCAGAAAGTCTTCACTAAGGAGGCTTTACGTATGTGTGGGAGGGTTTTACGTTAGTGCGGGGCGAGCTTGATATTGAAAATTTCATAAAATCTCCACTGATTTATAGTATTTCATATTTCGATTTGTGGGGGCTTGGTACTTGTTTGGGGGCTAAACCCACCAAAGCCCCCGTGGTGACGGGACTGTGCTCACCCCACCCCTTGTACATTGGCATGTTTTTCCCCCACTGTTTTTTGTTGTTTTTTGCTTATTTTTCCTGACGTTGATCCGATGCATTTTGTTACTTTTTACTACTTGTGGAACGTCCTCATAACTGATTTGTTCTAGCAACAGGGCTGGCTGAGAACATGACCCAGATGTTCTTTCGCTAACCCTTTGTGATTCAATATGTTAGACCACGATTGTTAAATTGTGAGACTTGAAATTTCTGATGTTTTTATATTCTCATCAACATGAAATCTGTTTGTGATCGTTGATGTTATTGTTTTTCCTCTTGCTGCATTCTTGTTATTTCGTGATTTGAGTCAAAAAAATGCATGAATAAACCATAACCATAACCATATGGAACATTGACTCTTGGTTTGTTTCGTTCTGAAGGTGGAATTGTTCTTGTTGGCAGGACACGTCTCTCACGTGGTATTTGCGTCTCTGATGTCTGCAAAGATAGAAAAATTAATTTGCACTTCAGGAATATAATGTGTTTGTGACAGAACTTCTACGTAAGAGAATTATCACTTTGAGAAAGTTCCCATGCGAGCCCGGGCAAAACGTTGTAGTCACTGGGTTGCCAACTCATCAGCAGACAATACTTCGCATTCCCTAGGGCAGTGGCACACAGCGGCTGTCGATAAAAAATTATGTGGCCGTGCACATGCAATTTAAAATATAAGTTATGGCGACCGTGCATTAATAAAAACTCTTTGTCTAGTGCATGAGCATACTTAACAGAAAAACAGACGTGTGGAAGCAGCCTGGGCTCAGTGCGTGGAAACAGAATATAAGCAGTGCAGAAAAGTTAAAATATCTTGAACACATTGGCGGCCGTACTTCACAAAAATAAACGTAATGCAGCCGACAATAGCGAAAAGGTTGTGCATCCCTGCCCTAGAGAATCCCAAGAAAAGGTATGGCCAATATATTGGGGCGAGGTTCAGCTGCGCTGCATGAGTGGGGGAATATTCCCAAGGGCCTATCGGTTCGCCATATACCTAGACTGATTGCAAAGAGCTCAGTCTACCCATGAAAGCGACTATTTGATCCATAGCTTGATCCCAACTAACAAGCGTCACCACTCCGGGCCAGAGCGAACCTGGGAATAATGATGGCTGAAGGTGATTCCATTTTCCTATAAGCTGCAGAACTCCCGAATTGCAGCCCCTTAACCGGTTGCAATATTTCGTCATGTTCAAAGCTTATACGAAGCGAAGAATGGAACGAACTAAAATATCCTTTCAACGAAAAATTATGTTCTCTTTGCTACCTATGCTGTTGCGTAGCATTTGCCACCAAGTTAGCAGATAAGTTCGTTCTTCTGGCGATTATTTTTATTATTTAGCCGACGTTTCGCCCACCCATTCAAGTAGGCTTCCTCAGGGCAATGTTTTTAACCACATAACATGCAATTTACCAATAACAAAAATAAATTGAGCAGTCGTCGTCGTCGTCGTTTGAGCCTGTTCTATCAGTCCACTGCTTGGTCGCACTAGATCTCGGGGCAGGTGTGAGTACTAGCAGCCATTCCATTGTCTCATCATCCACAACTGTCCGGCCGTGCACTCCATGAGGAGGTCGATGGATTGGACATTGGAGGACAACATGGTCGACGGTTTGCTATTTTGCGCCACACCCACAGGCCGCAGAGGGGGCCCATTAGCCGATTGGACCGATTGCTTCCAATCGGGGCCCGCGCCAAAGGGGACCCATAGCTACGCCTACTAACCTACGCAAACTTACTTTCAATCGAAGCTGCTTGTGTAATGAGCAGTGTGACGTACAAAGACAAAAACAGAAAACCGACAAGCGAAAAAAAGTGAAAAAATTGCACAGAAAAATGCACAAAACGTTACTATGGAAAGCAAAGCAACCAATAGTGTGAAAGTACGCGGTAAATAGCGATCAATAATGCGGTAAACTGAGTGGTGAGTTGACAATATTTTTGCGTTATTTTATTACGTTGTTATACATTTTCACCTCCCGGCGTTTTCATTTTACACTTCTTAACTTCCACGTTCACTGTCGCTAACTGTCACTCATTTCCTGTAGAGCATTGGCGTCAACAGATTTCAAGGGAGACGCGAGCCCTTATGCCAGCGGTTCCTAATCTTGCTTTAGGGCGACCCAAATCTGAGTTTGGTGGACACCCAGCGACCCAAGGCGCAAACATCGTATTAAAAATATTGGTTGTTTGGGTGACTTTTGTCAGTAAGTTGTTAAGTTCGATTTCAAAGTCAGAAATCTACTTTTTTCTCAAGTACCTATACACTACAGAAACAGAGAGGCACAGACAAGCAGGTGACGTTGAAAATACGCAATTCAGTTTTGGATCACCTCGGCGCGACCCATTTTTTGACCCATACTTTCTGCCTTATGCGCTCTGCAACATGGAAGTTTGATAAACAAATTAACCAAAGAATACATTTGCTTATATCACTTGTTTATTGTCAGAGAGCTTGAAACAAAGGATTATCACTTAAAGGGGGCTTGGAAGAGAAAAGGTCAAGAAACACTGCTACGGAGTGATGGTCGGCTTTGCGTTTTTGTCTTTGCACGTCACACTGCTCATTATTTTTGTTATTGGTAAATTTCATGTTATATGTGGCTAAAAACATTGCCCTGAGGAAGCCTACTTGAATAGGTGTGCGAAACGTCGGCTAAATAATAAAAAATATCGCCAGAAGAACGAACTTATCTGCTTATCCTTTTAACGTTCCGCTACGGTGATGTCTCTCTCGTAGTGTCTTCCTCAGCACATAAAGCAAGTAAATAATGCTAATTCACTGACGAAAAATTTAAAAAAATATAAAAAATGCTAAGTTTTTATGTCGAGTGCGTTCACTGCACACCAAACCTTTTGATGGTGAACTGGTTGCTTTTGATTTGAAGAGTGGGCTGCAAAAGATGCGTCGGTGTCGACTGTCTTTTGGTGATTGTTTTTTGACTTTTTTTCGGCGCCCTTATGAAAAATAAGAAAATTTTTGAATTGTTAACGAACTCGCATCAAACAACAAAAATTGCTTGGGTGTTTCAGTAAAGATTGTTTAAAACTTACGATAGATGTGAAAGTGCTAGCTTTCCGAACATGCGTTTGATACTCAGATTGACCAATCGTTACATAAACTCATACGAGTTACTGTCCTATAATTTACGAATTTACTTCAGAAACGAGTTAAACAGAAAAAACATGCCCACCTCAGTGACATCACTGCTGTTGCCCTGCTTCCCGCAGTTTCTCCTCCTTGGTCTCCTGATATTTCGCCGATTCCTGATTCCCAAACGTTTTGACCACAAGTTTCGAACTGCCTCTTGCCGAACGCAGTAAAGAAGGAATATGAACAAGCCCTGGAAGTTAAGACCAAAAGTGTTTGGATAAATTGTACTTTTTCGTTCACGCAATCATGATTGTTGCAAAGACTGTCAGCTTTTTAGTAACATGGCATTCAACTTCACTAAACCACTGTCTAGAGGGCATGGATACTGCCTCTGAACTTAGAAAATATGTCTAGCGCTTGCTGCTTGTTTTTTTATATGAAGTGTTGAAAGATTTTATTAAACCCTTGGAAACCTGGCCCAACATCAGAAACCTTCTGCCGATTTGTAATGAACTTCCTAAGTTAGATATAGTTGGTCCAAACGAAACCTAGGCTTTCTAACTTTATACACCCCTTGACTTACTTTGTGGTTTGTGATCTCAGTTATGTTGGTGTGTGAGGATTTTTTTCGTAGTTTGTGATCACATGAAGTAACGATTACCTAGACGAGGATGGTGCAGAACGCAATGTTGTGCTGTTGGGAACGATAAAGAAGCGCTCATTTCAGAGCTAATATTCCACAAAAAAGAACATTTACGGAATCAGGCTTGTAGCTCCTTGATGCGACTGAATCTGATACAGATTAAACATTTCCAACACCCACTAGGTTTTGTTAACTGTTGCAGTGTTACGCTGTTGAGAAACACTGAAAGGCAGGTGATCCTTACTTGCAATGAGTTGAAAATTGTGAAGATGTAAGAAAAGACAGTTTTGATTGCATCTTCTTTGCTCAGTAGCATAATAAATCCGAATATCCAGGGTAAACCAAGTGCAAAGATCATACACAGAGCTCGGCGCACGGCTTGAGCAATTTTTCTTAAATCCATATTTTTGTTACATACCTGGAAAAAAGTATTACATCCAATAGTTTTGCATTATTCACCTTTCGTGATTTCTTCATTTATGATTGGTTTTATAGAACATGGCATTATATGTTGGATGCTTTAAAAATGTGAAATCATAACCAAATGTGATATATTGAAAATAAAAGAGCTCAATAACCAATGATTTGGAGGATTATCACGGTTTTATTCGATTGAACTGGAGCTTATAATTCAAGAAAAGAGTTTGCAGGTATATTTTACAGTTGTCTTTTTCGGAAACTTTACAGCATTAGATTGGAAAGAACATCTAAACTCTTTTTTAGCGAATCCACTTACTCGAGATCTGCATGTAGTGTTGTACATGATGACAAAAAAAATTGAAAAGTTGAGCACAATCACTACTGCAACAGGTATGACGATCGAGTACAAGAGTGGTTCAGGGGCTAGCCAGCAGTATCTTTCGCTGATGTATTCCTGCTTTGACGTCGTCAGAGCAAATGCGGTAACAATGACTGCAGGTGCCCCTGAAACAACATCAGGTTTGTTTTGTTTCCAAACTTAAAATACTATAGTAGGATGCAAGAAAGTGAGCCCAAACAAAATTTTCGACACATGTCATGCTATTTAAGACAAATGGTACGAAAAACTTTCGAAATGGTTGGGGATATTTCAAATTGTCCTTTATTAATAAATTTATCAAACGTAAAGACAAATTTTGCGTTTTATAAGGATCCTTACTGGAGAACTACAGCATTGACCACATTTCCACAAGAAGGTATCAGCAGGTTAGACAACATTTGCAAAGATACTAAAAGGTACAATCACTGTTGTTCATATTTGTGACAAATGTGGGGAAAAGAACTGATAGATAATGAAAAGATGCTTTGCTTTGAGACGTGGTATGGTCGTTAACGAAAAGTCCCATTTTAAAGCGAATGTTTCAAGCTGACAGCTTAGCTAAAAAACACAAATTGCTTTCAAAGATTTAGATGCAGAACCGTGTTTTCATAAGTTTCTCCGTGTACAACGTAAAATAAATTCTTCAGTTTATGACAAGCCAGCTTAAGTGCCCTGGACACTTTCCGCCTGGTTGATGCAAATAAACACGTGTTTACACGGCTTGTTCAAAACTGAGTTAAGTACCCAAGGCGTGATCGCGGTGCAGAAATCGTGAAATGAAGCAGTTTTTAGGTTGTGATTGACCAAGCTTCGGCAGTTGAAAAAGGCACAGTAAGTATTGCACATTACTGTTATCAGAAACTTTTCCACAGCAGCAGTTTACTGATTCACGCGTTGCAGACATGTCTCACACGTTTTTCCATTAGATGACAAAGAGACAAGTTCATGTCATCAGCAGCTAAAGCACGCAGGGCCGGGTTTACCAATAGGCTATGTAGGCTTAGGCTTAGGGCTTCAAGATTCAAGGGGCCTCCAGCAAACTGTGGCACGTATAGAATCAATTGTCGATATTTGATCAGTTCGATAGATATCCATCAAAATTTTATGTGTTAATTATTCACGAAATTGACTTTTATTTACCTAATCAGATTTCGTGTTGATAACGCCAGGGTTTTCCAACCAGGCCCGTAACCAGCTTGGGACACCAGAAAGGGCGAAAAGTTTTTCGAGAGGAGCTCACATTTTTTGAACTATGTCCAATAGTTTTGAACCATGTCCAACACATTTTTCCAGGGGTGGCGAAAAATTTTCTAGGGGGGACTTCGCCCCCCTGGTTACGGGCCTGCTTCCAACAAGTTTCCATGAATCTCAAGATGACCGTTGGCCAAGCTACATACCGACTGTTGTGTAGTCAAACTCGATGCATGTTGGCTGCGTCCTGTGTTTGGTGAATTGTACCGATTGTTACGTGATCAGGGGAAAGATCTTGTGGCTGTTCGTGTTTGAAATGCACCCGATCAAAGCTTAAAGGTTGTACTGCAGATAAGAGCTATGTGTAGGGCTAACAGCATTGTCCTACAATGAAAACATGTTGCTTCTTCTGAGCAATACTGTAGTGTTTTAGCGTTTCTATAACGTGAAGCTCGTCTAATAATTTTAGATGTGATTTTTTCCTTTTTCATTTTCTTTAACAAAGTCATTCAGAAATCAGATTGCTATTGAGTACTTGCGCAAGTTTGTACTGCTCCCATGCTAAGCAAATCAGAGAAGATCTTGATGAACTTG
>JGI24021J15306_10009488_pt1 | contig 12049 bp, 10 predicted proteins | sample Ectturendosymbi1_FD_15306 | JGI IMG/M metagenome (IMG submission 15306)
CGTGTTTATTAGAAGTTTGATTTATAGTAAAATAAACACATTCGGACTGCCCAAATTCAGCAAAATAAGCTTTGCATTTAATATTTTCGTCCCTATCTCTGTGCAAGAAATGGTTTAATTAAAGATTATCCAAAAAAATCACCCCAATGAATGTTTCTGTCTCGGGAACCATCGACCAAAAAATGTATCTGAAAAAATTTAGGGGGGGTTTCAGCCCCATAGTCCCCCCTGGATCCGCCTATGAGGTGGCTGAAAAAAAACTCAACACACCATCGGTTATCGATTTTGCGCAAAAAGTTGTGATTTTCATATTGATTATACTTTAGCAAAATCTCTAATTTTGTCCGTGAGAAGATAATTCCCAGCTCTGGGAGATCTACAATTTTCGTAAAATGTGGCCAATACCAAACAAAAACAATGCCTTTTGCAGCAAACCTTGGCTTATGTTATCAGCTATCATGTTTGGTAGGTTGCAAGTGTCGCATGAGGCAGTGAGTTGATTAATAAAAATAATCTTCTCCAATTTGCTTTTTCCTTGTATGGATACACAAAGTTCGTGTGAATGCTCGGTACCTTCACGCTTCGTCTATAACGGATCTTTGTCTTTTGCTGAAATGATGCTCTGAAGTCAACAGCGTTAGTTTTTTATGTACTCTCTTCAAGACCTTAGGCAACTGCTTTCATCTTCCGAGAAATCTTTGTCTTCGATCTTGCGAAGGCAGTTTCCCATACATGTTCAAGCCTTGTCATTCTGCCAAGTCATTTAGTTCCGTCTGGCTTAAGTCAATGATTCTTGCGCTGTAAGTGGTTACAGGCATTGCGTACGCGTTGATAACCTGTTGTTTGTGGTTTTAGTTTTGAGATGGAATTTCAGGATATTTTTTACTCTTTTCCTTGTTCTTGTCATCATGCTTGTTAAACATGTTTTGCTCGAGAATATTTGTGAGGGGAGCTAGCATCCCATAGCTCATTTAATTTGGCGTTGATGGGTATTTTTGTCAAAACTAATTCTTGCAGTTGTTTCAATGTTTTTCAGCTGATTTACGTGCCTCGCACATTTCACTGATTAAAATTTTGTGCGTATGTCTATTGTGCAGACTCGATCTATGTCAGTCGTGATGGTCAGAACTTTATCAATTATGGAATACTGCTTAGTAAGGTGATCCGTGTGCAGAGTATGACTGACCGTACGACTAGTTATGACTGACCGTACGACTAGTAAGGGACCCGAAGCGGGTCTGCGGGTCCCTAAAATGTCTTAAAAAAACCCTGGTTGTACAGAAGAGCAACGGTGAGAGTGCATCGCTCTAGAACATCCTGTTTAAAACCGATCTCAGAGGGATATTTTCTCATAGGCCTATAAATAGATAATTTGATTTGGCATTGTTTATTGAGCAAATCTTGTAATCAGTCTTTCACAGCACCGTGTTCGGGATAATCCAAGAATGCAGTGCTGCGCATGCTTCCATGTTTACGACAATACTAGATTGATCTGTCGTTTCGGGCAGTCTGTCTGCGGTTGATACACTGTCGATTAATTGCTGGTCTTAATACCGTGACTTTGTGATCGATTTTCCTTTCAATCGTACAGCCCGGCAATCGCGGCTTCACCCTTACCGCTGGAAATGGCAAACGGAGCAGGCTGCGACGCCTTAAGAACGGCGTCCCACAGGGATCTGTCCTGGCACACCTTCTCTTCACAATCTATATTTCTGACCTGCCAACCACCGTCTCCAGAAAGTAATGCATATGCTGACGATCTAGCAATCATGCATACTGATGGAGATTGGCAGGCAGTGGAAGGAGTGCTGAGCAAGTACATGGCAATTGTATGTGGATACCTCCAGACATGGAATCTAAAGCTGAGCACTACAAAAACGGTGTCGGCAGCTTTCCATCTTAACAACAAGGAAGCTAAACGTGAACTAAAAGTCAACTACAGCAACGAAACCCTGCCTTTCTGCCCCGAGCCTAAATACCTCGGCGTAACGTTGGTCAGGTCGTTCACGTATCGCCGGCACCTTGAGTCACTTCGCAAGAAGCTGACATCAGGCATCGCGCTCTTGAGGCGACTTGCTGGCTCCGGTTGGGGTGCTGGAGCAATAACGTTGCGAACAGCCACCTTGGCCCTGGTGCATTCAACCGCAGGGTACTGCGCTCCTGTCTGGTGTCGCAGTGCTCACACGCGCCTCACTGACCATGCCATCGACGAGGTCTTGCGCATTGTGACTATATGCCTGCGTCCTGCACCAGAGGATAACCTTTCTATCCTCGCAGGCATCCAACCTGTTGAGTTTCGTCACAATGGAGCCACGCTGTCTCTAGCACGCTGTGCCATGGATCCTAGACACCTGCTCCACTCAGCGCTCACCTGTCCATTGAGTACAAATGCACGGCGTCTCAAATCGAGACACCCGTTTGTACCCGCCGCACAACTCATCAGTTTATCTGACAACAACAACATACCTACGGTGCACTGGGCGAATCACCCATGGAATGCGGAGTGTGCGGACAACCCTACAAAACTCCGCACACTTATCCCCGACGCCGGCATCCACCCAACCCGGAATGACCCTCCCAAGAACAGCGTGGGTCCGGCTTAACAGCCTCCGCACCGGTGTCGGATGTTTCCGCTCCTGCTTGTACAAAAGGGATATGCCTGCTCTGCGGCCTGTGAGTGTGACGCAGAAAAACAAACCGTCTACCATGTTGTTCTCCAATGTCCAATCCATCGACCTCCTCATGGACTGCACGGTCTGGCGGTTCTGGACGATGAGAATCGAATGGCTGTTCAACATCTGCCCCGAGATCTAGTGCGGCCAAGCAGTGGATATGAAGAACTGGCTCAAAAGAAGCACGGTATGAAGTTCCCACTTTCGGTACTCTGGGAACATTCTTGTTTTTTAACCTGCACTTACGTGGGTCTTCATTCAGAATCTTTCCTACATGTTTAGAGCCTCCAGGTGTGAAATATTGGCGTTTCGGGTTATCCAAGACGTCTTGAAAATGTTTTGACGTATCTTTCACATATAGGTGGCTGAAGCTCTTTAGCTAGACTTTCGTGAATGCGTATGTTAGTCTGTTGCTGTAGATGCTGATGCTGCAGTTCTTGTGGATATTTTTGTTGTGACCGATATTGTTATTACCGGTGTCGCTGTGATTGTTGTTTTTGACCTTGTTGTTTTTGTTATTGCTGCTGTCGTCATTGTTCGTACTGTTATTTTCTCAACATGATCATGCTTATCCTCTTTATTAGTTTGATTAAATTAAGTAGTTTGATGGAATCGAGACAATTAATTATCGCAGCTATGCGTTTGGATAAAAAAACACACGCAATTCGTTCGATGCATTCGCCCCAACAAAACTAAGGGTAGGGAAGTCAAAAAACGATAAAATTAATGGCAAAACAGCTTTCGTAGCGAGAAAAGAAAATTTCCAAACAGGGTAGTTTTATTTTTTTTTTAATTGTGCACAAAGCAAAATTGTCAACTGTCTCTTGTCGACGAACAACTAGATAGACAGTAAACCAAACGCAACGTATAATATCGCATAAACACATTGAGGTGATGATACCGCAAAATGACCAGAGGGCGGGATGCACTTCAACAAAACCGTGGTGAAACCGCGTTGTCCAGGCGCAAAATGACAGTTCACTGCTTTCCTTCACTTTATGCATACAATTCTTAATGTGGAAACTCACCTGGAATGTAAAGTTGTATATCTATTCCTTGGTCGTTTAATGTGTATTCTTGAGGAAGGTTAACAACCTTGATATCATAAACAGATCCTGGCTCAATACTTGTCCAATCATCAGACTCCAAACCAATGCCGCAGTAAGTCAGACAAACCTGGCAAAATAAACGGTAGTCTGCATGCTGATAGTTTTATCGGTCAAATGTGTGGCAAAGCAGTGTACATGTGTGGTTGCAGACGTCAGGGATCCGTTTCTCTCTTTGTTGGAAGAATGGAAGTGGCTAATTGAAGTTAAAAAGTTGAAAAAAAAATTTTGCACTCAATGTGTATTTAGTCCTCATAAAATCCTACCTAGCCCCAATAGTGTTGCGTAAACTGCTTTTTATGACTGTCGCTTTGCATAAGATCATAAAAAGTCAATAAGGCGACGATAGACGGTGTACAAAAAACGATACAAGCATTACTCGATGCTTTATATGTTCTTTCGGCATGGAAGAACTTTATCTTCGAATAACTATGGCGATTTTATAAATTCTTCGAGCAATTGCTGTTTTAAACACGGACTGGAAAAAACTGTTCTTAACAAAAAGAAAGAATATCGTTTGCAACAAAAAGATCATTCAACAGATGTTATTTTCTTATAAACGTATCTGCAAGCAATCTGCCTCGGAATATACCTGTACCATGCAAAAACGTGACGTCTCTTCCTCTCCTTATAAGTTCATCGCACGTCAGCAGTTCAGGCTCGATTGCGCCTTTTGTTTACAAATATCGTCACCTTTGTCCCGGTCAACCAACCCTGCGTGGCTGTTATTTTTTCAACAACTAATACAGATTCTTCCTTCTCTCTGTTTCTTAAAGTTGTTTGCGAGCACTTTCTTTTAAGGATAACACGTTTCTGTTAACTTTAAAAAATTGTCCATCACTATCCATGATAATCGTTCAACCCATGTTTTAAACAGCATTTTTCAGTTTACATTCTTTAGACAAGAGAGTGTATGAAATCAAATTGAAAGTATATTCGCTCAAATCCACGTGATCAGATGTAAGGCCTGTGAAGAAGCGGCCGGGTGAATGCACGCTTTTTTGAAAAGTATTGTATGTGTTAACAAAGGGCAGGGTATCGGTATTCAAACTTTGAAAATGGTGTGGAGAGCAAGTTAAATCGTGAAGTGCTGGTTTGAGATCTATTAATAATGTGCATTGTTGATATATACTATGAAAGACCAAAAAAGAAATTAATAGCAACACCACAAAAACGAAGTTGCTACAAGACCAAACAATATAGACGAAGATTTCATTGGCTTGTTTTGGAATACAGTTAGACAGAGGTGAACCTTACTTTGTCATAATTGTCCAATTCTTTCAAAGATCTTCCAGCAGCCATGTTTTCAAGGTAAAAGTATTTCTCTTCTCCAAAAAAATCTAGAGTCACTTGCAGCCTAAAACCTTGGTCAAACAATTTATATTTCCAGCTACCTGCAACAAAAGTAATACTTGCAGAGTCCTCTTTCAAAATTACCTTCGATTATTTATAAACAATAATCTCAAATAACCTTGAACTATACCGATAGAGGATTTCAAATAGCTCAACTGCAATGGTAAAAAATTTCGTCTTTTCTTTCATTAGCAAGCATCTTTCTGCAGTTGATAGTGATCGAATTTGTTGGTGGAAAACTGAAGGCCAAAACAATTTTGAAAAAAGCTCTTTTGTCCCATTCTCACCCGAATCTCCGCTTCTTATGATACATGTTAATTTGTACTTTGTATTTGCAGGGTGAGCATTCGGCAAGCTATGCGTCAGTAAGTTTACAAGTCAATGCTGGCAAAAAGTAACGTCCTGATTTGCTTGACAAGGTTTTGGTTGGCGAAGATGAAAGACGCAGCGTTACATTTGGTTCAAAAAACTACAGTGACGTTTCCGTGAAATGTTTCTCCTCAGAAAGTTTGCACAGCACCATGTTTAGGTGCGTGGTTAAACGCAAGTCTCGCGAAGAATTGAAGTGCGAACGCCAAATCTGTTGTTGGGAACACAGATCTCACAACACTGCATCATGGCATTAGTAGTTGTGTCCCATCAAATTCTTTACCAGCTTTGGTGGGCATGGATAGAAAATGTGACATCTTTTTGAGATTTTTAAAGCTTTTACAGTAGAAAAACATTTGAAAAGTACATTCATATCTCGATCACAACTGAAAATACCTTGTGGTCTCGATCACAACTATTTTTGCGCTCTGAGTTAACACTCTGATTGGTGCAAAATCATACACTATAAACAGAAGTTTTAAAAAATACGAAACTTTTTGAAAGTGTCGTTTCAGCCATTGGTGGATCCCGGGGAGTGGGAATTCAGTTACACCTTGAAAGAACAATTTCCACTGAGGACCAGCCAGGAGTTGCTAGGCGTAATTCTTTGTTTGTTTTATAGCATCCAGGAGTTGCTGTGCCTAGCCGTGCGCTGCGCAGAATTACCCGACGCAATATAACAAACAAAGGATTGCGCCTGGCAACTCCTGACTCATTCTCAGTGTAGATTGGCCTTAAAATGGCAATCTCCACCTACGTAATAGAAACTCTTTTCAGCGATTGCGACTTTATTCTAGCTTTTGCACTCTCTGTCAAACAGAAATATATGCAAACATTCCAGTCAGTCTGATGGTCTTTTCCTGACTGCCACCCTTAAAGCAAAGTCTGGATTAAATGTTGGTTCTGCTCATATGCATGAATAAGTTTTACGAGCTGATATAGGGGCGGATCCAGGGGGGATTGGGGCGATTCCCTCCCCTAAAACCTGCGAAAGTAACTTTATTCATCATAATTTTTTACAATTCGGAAAAGAGCATTCGCGATATACGGCCATTTTGTCGCCCATCGTTTTGTCACATCAGTGTCATGAAGTATAATTCATCCCTCTTACTGTAGCAAAGCCGTTATGAGACTTGACTTCCAAATATTACTGAAATCGCTCCCCCCTAGCGTTACTGGCTGGATCCAGCCCTGAGTTGATATAGTATTTTTACTCAGCACACCAGATCTTATTTAGACAATAGCTGTTATTTATTCTATTCGAATATGTCGGGAACTCAGAAGAGATGGCAAATCGAAGATATTTTGGGTGACTGACTTCCGTGTTGTTGGGAGACTATACGTTTGAAAGTTGTTGCGTACTTTCGAACCCGGGATCAAATCGCGATGTATCGCAGTTTTAATGGATTCTGTAATCGTACACAAGCGTTTGGCAAAATAACTGACTGAAAGCTGATCTCAATGTCAAGTGCATCAGTAGCAAGAGCTTTAATTTGACTATTGACGCTCACATGCAGTTGATTCTCAGACTGTTTGACAGTTGGAAACGATCGTCCACACACATCTTGTGTTGCTTCCTGAAGCACGCAATGGGGTGAAGGGAAACTAGAGGCAGTGTTGCACCAAACGCCGCATGCAAATGGGATGCATCCCAAGGGCAAGAACTTAATGTACAGTATATATTCCCGTGCTATACTCTCTACGAACTGCTCCGACGCCATCTCTGTCTCTGCTTACCCTCACTGCAAACAGGGAATAGTACTGATCGTCATACCTTCGCAATTCTGAGACCACTGTTCGTTCTTTACAAAGGTGGTGCAGCCCTATTCTACTGTCGATCCACAGAGTTACATTTATAGGAAGTCTATCAAGATTTGATAATTGCAAGTTCTTTTGCTTGAGCGTTTATCACGGGAACACAGGATTTTTTGTTACGACTGTACACTTTCTTTCCTATAGCACAAAATTGTTGTTGAAATTAAATGCCTATGTTCACGAACTCCTCTCTATAGCAGCGCATCTTTGGTATTTACCTTGTTAATAAACCAACCAGCAAGGAAGATAAAACGCACTATTAATGTAAACAGAATCTAGATTGATTTCATCATGTATTACCAAATGTTCAAATAAACACAATTCGAACTTTCAGCAATGCTAAAACTGAACAAATATATAAGAAAATTTTTCAGAATTGAGAAAGCAAACCGTAAAAACACAACTCTCCATCTTTATTGCCATTTGAGTCTATTGCAACACTAAAAATGATTTATAGCCGCTAAAAACACAAACTGTTTTCATGCAAAATTTAGAGTATATCCGCAACAGGAATTCGAGTATATTGACGTTTTCAATGTGCGATCAAATCGAAGTTTTTGCAAAATGACCAGTCCAGATACCGTAAACGAAGACCACATGTGAGCAATATCAAAATACTCCGTTATCTCAATTTTTTGACTTGAGTTACCTTTGCCCCTCTGACACCACGTTACAACTATAGTAAGTATCTTCACGTGGTCAGCGTCTTCTTTTATGTCCCATGTTGCGTCGAGGCTTCTTGGACGAGGTGAAGGCTTCAGTACGAGACCATTTTGATTTGCTCCATCTTTTTCTTCTGGATATATACAAATAGTTCTGCTTAACTATTATACACAAGTAAAGTGTCAAATTGTTTTTGCGGAAACAGCGAAGTTTATTCAACGCAATTACAAAGGCGTAAGGTGAACCTCACGCTTGGTGCGTTTATTCCACTGGATGACGTTAAAATTTCGTAAAGTTTGAAGAACAAACAAGGAAAACGCTTTGCTTGAATTTTATGAAAGCGGACCTGTGTGGTTGAACTAAGGTATTTGTGGCTCAGTTTCATTGAACCGCCACTGCACGTCCTATTGAATATAATAATGCTGAAAAAACAATAATGTCGTAAAATCTTTTGCACTGCAGATTTCACCTCTAAGCAAATGATCTCAGTATGGGATAAGTTTTCATTTGAGTCGCTTATGTTTGGTAAAAACAATCACTTTTACGGTAGAAGGACAGTTCCAAATAGATTAATTAAAACTGTTTGCGTTGTACCAAGCAAATCTTTCAAGGGACTATTTGCGTGCACGAAAGCAGAGTCGCACCAGGAGCAAGAAACGCCACTGGCCCTCTCTATGTAACCTGTGATCTACAAGCACTCATACATTTCGGTATCAGAGCCTACTTCACCCGGCCTTGAAGGTTTCACACCTGTTTTTAAACTGCACCGAGATCACTTCCGTTTTCTATTACCCGAAAACCGTCAGCATTGGGCAGTAGCACTTTTATCAAGAGCAATAGCTTTATACAGATTTGAAGTTCTGTCTTAGCATTGCAGACCAACAGCAGTGTCGAGGCAGCAGAACTTCTACGAGAGAGGATGATCGCTTTTAATTGGGACGCGGGGCGTAGCGAGAGGGGCACAATTCCCCGGGAGATGAATCACTATGGAGGTGCCGAATGACTGTGGTGGACGTCGAAACGTCCCAACAGTGTCACAAGTACTTTTTTCAATACAATACATTTGCTTCCAAAAGACCCCAGGTCCGAACATGGGGGCGCCAAACTTGCTTCTTGGCCCGGGTGCCATCTAAGCTCGTTACGCCTGCTGGGATGGTCGAGCTCCAGCGAGCCTTGGCGAAGGAGTGCACTCCAGACGATTTGGGTATATATTTCCAACTAGGAGGACAATATTTGAGCTACCTCAGTGTGGTGAGATGTTACCTAGTTACAGTATCTCAGAAATGAAGAAAGCGTACCACTTTGGTACCTAAGAACAATTCATCGTGTGCAACAGTGGTTCTTGACGGGATCCCTAGTTAAAAATCTGGGGTCCCCAGAAAGAATGCCAAACCGATTTCTTTTAACCCTCAAATGCACAAACAACAACGACCACCATTTTGACTAATGACAAAACCGAAGACAAAGGTTCCCCATCCCAAGCCTGTACCTTGTGGAATAGGGTTCCCAGGGTTGGAATGATAATACTCAGAATTACGGTAAACGTGACCAAGCCAGCGCAAGCGCCTTGTGGGATAATGGAACAGAAAGCCACTGCATATGCGCTGATGGTCTTGTCCCTTCACTTCACGGCACAAATACTGCAAAACATCGCATGCGAAGGATGTTAAGTTTTTTTTGCGGATGTATGTTTTTTTCTTGCTGTCTGGTTGGTAAACATTTTGGTAAGCCAGCATTTTACTTTACTGGTTATGCAGTCAAAGGTCCAGAAAGTTATCTGAAGTTGCATAATCGCCGCTGCAAACAAACTGCTGCTCGTTAGGGACGAATCGATTTTTTTAAATCACCAGTGAGCGTGATTGATCAGTGCACAGCTACTCGACCAAAGCAACCCGGCATTTCACAAAAGAACGTCAGCACGCTGTTTCTGACTTAAACTGTTCTTATTTGGTTATAACTTTCCTTTTTCTTCCGTGAATACCTCTTAGTTTTCGATTGACCTTCCTGATGACTGTCTATCAGCTAGGCATTTAAGAAACAAGAAAATTTGACTGCCAAATGCTTGCAAGGTTAACGCATCACCTATTGCGTACAAGATTTCAACAGCAAATGCCTATGTAAGGGGCGTTCCGCTAATCTGCATTTGGTCTAACGGAGGCAGAAAAAATGTTATCTGTGCGGTATGGTCATGCAAGCTTTGTTTTGACGTCTTGAAATTCTAAATTGTCATTATGTGGGGAGAGCTCAATTTAAAATCGTTTTATACAACATCAGCATGGTGTTGTCAGTGGTGCTCTCGAATAAAACAACTTGAGCATAAAACATGTTACGAAACAGTCAGTTTTCTCGAGAAAAGTTGGCCCTCGATAAACGCGGAGACAGGGGCATCACGTCACTTGAGCTCCCCTTGGTACGCCACTGTTACTAAGATTGGAGTGAAAAAGTGATATGTTTTTTGTTATTAAATTGTTATAAAAATGCACAGAAAGTCGATGCTTTCAGCAATACCACGTTGCTATTTTTCGGAAGTGAAACTCCGCTGAATACACTTTTTTATCCAAAGCACACAAACAGCTGCAACATGGCGTCACCTGATGTTGCGGTGCAGAGGTATCTGTTGGTTTTGACCTCCATCCAACTATTTGGACAGTCATTACCACAGTTTATTCGTAAAATACTTTCTTGTCGACTTGCATCTTTCCCAAACACTAAGCACATTGCGATGCAAAGCACAGCACTGTGGAGCAGCATTGCTAGGTCAAGTGAATTATTTAAGTTTAAAAAAGGTGCCCTGACTCTCTAAAAACCACCGAAAGAAAATAAGATGGCGTTTTTGCTGTCACACGCACGCTGTGTACAGCGTAATGTTAGGAGCAGCACAAAACGCTACCGTTACCTGTAAAAGCCCGCCGGTGTAACAGCGAGATTTGTACTAAAGGAAAAATGAATTTATTCGCTAAAGCGATCATGGTGATGAACTGGTGCCGGCAGCTTGAAAAGCTGTTGCTTGTTTTATCGAAGCGTGGTGTGACCTTAGTCACTCAAGAAACGTAGAGGTACATTTTTGCATTTGAATAAGGCAATAAACAAGTTATTTCATTAAAGTGCAAAATTTTTCTCCAACATGAGAATCTCTTTGCCAAACAACTAACTTTCAAGACTAAGCCAATTTCGCAGCAAAATATACTATCTTCATGATTTCATATCCTCACTACCTTGATTGGCAAGATAAACAAAATACCATTCTTTTTAACAAATAACTGCACTCATTTTAGTTACAAACACATTCAGCAAACTAAGGAGATGAGCACGACATTCAAAATGTTTATGACCTTTCCTGCCGCAGATACAAAACAGTATGAAACAGTCTTCACCTACAAAATCCGCTTGACAAGACAATGAGGTGAATAAGACCGTATCAAGTTTCGACTGAAAACAAAATCTGCGTACGTCGTGTGCGTACCTGACTTTCTTTACATAACGGAAAAGAGCTTTGATTGGGGTTGCACACCTTGTAACGATACCCGTAAGTGAGCTCATTTATTTCACAAAGCTAAGACATGCTGTTCAGGCTGGTGTCTTTTTTCTAGAGTTTCTGTTACCCAATCGTTGAAACAAGTACGCATTTTTTTTCAAAATTTCAGATGTTCAGTTGATTTTTGACTATTCGCTAAACGTCACTAAATCTGTCCAATTTTTAACTGTTTTGCTCGCTTTTTCATTAGTTTTCAGCTGCGGGAAAGCAACTGCTACCCTCGCCCAAACCGCCTTTTACGGACCCGTTTAAATAACGGATGGACAAACCTTTTAGACCGTTGACCTACATATGGAAACCTTAGTTTATGTATGATCCCCAGAAAAAAGAATACGGTGAAAATTTTGCAATGGTGCGGTAAGACGCAAAATATGCACGCGAATCGTAGTGTAGTGACCAGTAGCGGACACAGGCTATACTCGGTGGACGGGATATGATATCGATTTGCAATTAACCCAATGCTTCACAGGAACATATTGCGTAAATCAATCACTTTCGCATACGTACATTTACGAGGAAACAAGTCTAAGCTTGGT
>JGI24021J15306_10009491_pt1 | contig 12047 bp, 10 predicted proteins | sample Ectturendosymbi1_FD_15306 | JGI IMG/M metagenome (IMG submission 15306)
AAGATATTACTAAAAATGTTAATTAGTATAACTGCAAGTTTATAGTATTAGGCTAATTTATACTTGGAAACTAAAAAATGACAGTATAGGTTTTGGAAGCATCATAGGGACTTGTTCTTACTATCTATTGCCAAATGCTATTGTTGACTTGTTCTTGATATCTATTGGCAAATGTTCAATTTGAATAATACTGTTGTAATATTCAACTTGATTCATGGCATTGGTTACTTTGTAATTGCTTGTTGCTTTACCTTTTGGCTCTGTTTTTTTGCATCTATTAGGACATCTTCTTAAAGTTTAGGGCCAGTGAACTGTATATACTCGCATATAAGCCGATCTCGCATATAAGTCGACCCTTAAAAACTGCCCCAAAATGAGGAATTTTGCAAAAACTCGCATATAAGCCGACTTCCAAAATAACACGGTGTGTTGGGCTAATAACAAAAGAGTATCAATATGCAGTGCACTGTGCTTAATCAGAAGTGATTATGTTGCATTTTATTTGAGGTACAGTTAAAATTAATATTGAAATTTAGTTGTAGTTTGTCNGAATTAACTTTATTTAGTGCAGTCTCAATTTTTATANCGGTATATATGACTGAATGATAATATCGGTGATATTGCNTGATCTGAGAAGTGGCGGCATGTCAGTTCGTTTGCGTGAGATCAGATTTATGCGAGTATAAGCCGACCTCCTAATTTGATAAATTTTCTTTTGAGTTTTAAAGTCGGCTTGTATGCGAGTATATACTGTAGTTTATCTATATAGTTTGAGGTATTTTATATATTTAGAGGTGCAAAAATGCTTCTTTTTGACAATAGCTGCCCTGCAGATTTAAATTCAAGAATTTCATGATATTCTCAGTTTAGTGTAATAGTGTCTTTCACATCGTGATCTTTTAAACTTTTAAGTCCTTTACTTGTTATTGCTAATAGCTAATATGATATAAAAGATGTTTTCAGATATTTTAGTATTTTTGTGATGTAGTGACAAAATAAAACTGTAGGTTAAATCATTCAATCTGTTTACTTGGCTGCGTTTAGCTGGTACTGTATTTTCTTATTTTGAATGGTTTATAACACTTTAAGAAAATTCATTTTATACTCAGCAGAACTTTATTTTTGTATAAACTAATTTTTTGTCAAAATAAGAGTTTCATTGCAATTTTTTATATATGCTTGCAACATGTTTAGTACTTAGTTTTCTTTTTAATAACCATATGGTATTGGTATCAATAATCGAAGCAGTTGTTGATGCTGATATATCAGCAGTGTTTTAGTTACTTCAGTGTGTTCCAATAATCTTATCTCCATAATTTTCCTAGTCTCAACACCATTGTTTTCATTAAGGCATAGACTATGCTTTTTGATTTGAAGGTTGCAGCTGTTATTGCAACCAAATGAATCATCTAGAACAGGGGTGGGCAAATAGCGGCCCACAGGCCAAATGTGGCCTGCCACAGCGTTTTCAGTGGCCTGCGGAAGCATTCAGGAAATATGTTCAAATCTGAAATTTTCTCCAACGTGGTAACTTAACCAATACTCGCTTCTGTTTCCATTAAAAGGTACGTCCCTCTGCTGAATGTGGCCTTCTCAAAGTGGCCCCCAAGCCAAATTAATTGCCCACCCCTGATCTAGAACATGGGTCACCAACTCTTTTTCAAACTAAGAGCTACTTAAATACTGAATAATGTGATGTACTACCAGTTTGATTCACACTTGTACAAAAAAACTTTTGCTCAATTTACCTAAATATGTTATTATTAATGATATTCATCTATATGAAGACAATGATCATGGTAGGGCAAAGGCAGTTTTTCATTTTCAGGGCCTTAGGCTATTTTAATATTAGGGGCGCTTCCGGAAGGCAGAGGTAGCTATAGTCACATTTTGAGACTCCAACCCCGCTCCTGTTCCAAAATTTTGGAATCCAGGTCCAGGTCAAAAAAATTTTCATATTTGAGAATCCGACTCCTGTTCAGACTCTGGGTATCATCAATGCAACTGAAATTCAGCAATATTTTTACTTAATTAAATGGCATATTCGAAAACCAAGCATACTCTTGCTGCTGCTGCTGAAAACGAAAAGTGACTCGGAATCCAAATCTGTTTTTTTCACAAATTTTTGACCCCGGCGCCAGGTCCAAAAGAAAAATGCCGGATCCTGCCAGAGTCCTCCCCAGCACTCCAGATCCATGGCCACCTCTGGTGCTGTAGACCCGTCTGGCATGCTAAAAAGCTGGGTTATTGGTTTCCACTTTTCAATAACAGCTCATAGTACATCTGCTTTGGCTTTGCTTTGGCTTTGGCAGTTATTGCAAATAAGCCTACTGTTGATCCATTGTTATCCTGATTACTTTAAAAAAAATAAAATAACTTACATGTGAAGCTTTCTTTGCTAACTAAGCTAATAAGCTCAAGTTACAAATTGGCCTTCCTGGTACGTCAAGATATGTGTCTAGTTTAATGGTAGTTAAAATCTTTTTCTATGTACTGAGCTGCAGAAAAGAATGGCCCGAGATTGCTACAAAACAGTTGAAGTCAAAGAACATCCCAGCTTAACCCGCGTGGTATCACAAACAGTTAACATTTTGCTCCATTGAAACTATGTAGCCTTGGCTGCAGTGCAGGCGAGTCTTGTCTATATCCCATATCTTACCCATAAAAAGAAACAAGAGAGAGACCTGAGCTGAACGAAAGTACCTCACTGACCTTGTGTAATCTGAAAAACGCATTAAGACATTTTGTTCCACACATTATATGTAACAATAACCAATTCTTAATGCCATAAAAAGAGAATGCTCATCATCTGTCACTTCAATCATTCGCGCTCATTCTTCTATTTAGAGATCTTTTGTTAGTGGCATAGTAAAAATGTGCATTGAATCAAAACAAAAATACAAGTATTGCTGAAAAAATGCTTGACGTTTTCCTTTCTCCCAAAACTTTGGGGCCCCTCAAAATCAGGGGCCCTAGGCTTAAGCCTTTTTAGCCTAATGGTAAATCCAGGCCTGTGGTAAAGCTACTTTCAGAACAGGCTGCGGATGACCTGGTGCCTGTGGGCACCATGTTGGTAACCCTTGATCTAGAATAACTAAGCTTTAGCAGCTAAACATCATGCAATAATTTGCTTTACATAACAGAATAATAAAACATGTTTTTGATTTCCTAGTTTTGTGTGATTTGTAATTAGGTCTTACCTTTAAGAATGTCAGATATTGGTTCAGATGAATTTGAAGATGAAGGAGGACCATACCTTGGGGTAAATTTTGTGTGAATGTTTTGCACTATAAAGTTCACTGTCTGTTTCTATCGTAAATTAGATATTATTACATCACAAAACACGTTATTAACTGTAAACATACACATTTTATTATGTGCAATCAAATGCTCATTAAAACAATTTGCCAATTGATTTGACAGCATCACTTTTGTGGAGATTTATTGAAGGAATGAATGATTTGCAAGTTAAATAAGATCGTTTAAAAGGANCTACAAGTTTATGTCAATTTGGCATGTTTCAGATACAACTCAGTTTCAGCAAAATTTGTGCTATGTTGTCATGTTTATTATCTGATTTTATTGTGAAATATTGTGTACCATGCGAGGTGTGCATAGCCACATTATTATTCAGCTCTTTTGCATGCTTTTATATCCAATATGTATTTTTCTACGAGGTCTCATTGCTAACTCTCGTTTTCTTAACATTTACTGTGCAAACTCAATATGCAACAAAACTGAGTCTTTATGGGCTAACCACCTTTACCTTTTCCTGTTATGAAAACGTAATATGTTTAAAATTTATTTTAGTACTGGTTCATCAAAAGTTTTTTACCTATAAAATTTGTTTTGTGTAAATCAGAATAAATTGATAAGACATATCGTTTTCAAAGTAAAGTGTTACAACAACGAAGTGGCATTAATCTATTTTCATGTGTCTAGGAATATGAAGGTGACAGAAATGAAGAAGGAGAAAGGCATGGGCATGGGAAAGCTACTTTACCAAGTGGAGATACCTATGAAGGACAGTATGACAGAGGAAAACGCCATGGACATGTAATGATATATACATGAAATTTTGTAGCTTCTATTGGTGAAACAGTCTAGTCATGGTTTAAGTAATCACAGGAGATTTTATTAATGCTGGCTAGTTTTTCTCCCAAGTTTTCCTGTATGACTTTCAAGTAATAATAAGTAGAAATTCAACCCACTTGATACATACAGCAGGCCTGGCCAATCCACGGCTCACGAGCTGCATGTGGCTCATTGCCTGATTTCAAGTGGCTCTTATGTAAATATTGTATTTATTCATGTATAAGTCGCATAATGTTCTACCAACTGTTCACCTTGAAAGTCGGGGTTTCCACTAAGTAACATGCATAACAATAAATAGCTTGAAAATTTTTGTCATTGATATTTACAATAAATCTAGCTTAGCAAAAGTGTGTGAGCAAGGAAGAGATGGGTTGATGTTCATGTATGCACATGTGCATGATGAGGCTCTGTGCGGCAACACAGTAAGAAATGTGACTCTTGACCTCTGACTGGTTGGCCATCCCTGCATGCTCTATAAATGAAATTTTTGTTCAGAACTTTATTTGCATTTCATTTACATTATCTTGCATTTTTTAACCTTATAAATTAGTTTTATATACTGCAATGTAGGAAAGCTTTCCAGGTACACAGTTCAAGTTTTTTTTACAACTGTGTTGTTCCACCTATCGATAATTTTTTAGAAGTGCTAAAACCTATTTGTAGCTATTATGCATATTGCTGCAACCTCTTGTTCACGGTATTGAATGTGCGATGTACCATGAACAGGTTGTACATGAAGAATCGCACCTATGTGTAAGTGGCATGATCCAGCAATAATAAAGTGGTCATGGTGTGTGATCTCTATTGTTGCTTGCTGCCACAGTATCAAGCTTTGTGCACTTGCTGCTTGTGCTCTAGGATCGCAATAGTATCATGGTGTATTTGATGTTGTTCAAAATATTTTGACATTGGGACAAACAAACCAATCACAACTGTGTTTTGTAACAAAATATTAGGTTTAAAGTGTAATAAGACTGTATTGGCAACATTATTACTTTACACATCTGTTTGATCCAGGTTAAGAACAACTGTGTCTGACCATATTTTGTGCAGTAACATACTCATGTATTACTAAACAGCCTGTGAACCTTTAGTCATACTAGACTGATAGCCTTCTAGATCTTAAACTAATCTATTTGACATTAGCACATGTGCAACTCAAGTAAATGACTTCACTCGAAATGTTGTTACTGTTTCGGCTTGTTCTTTTTCACTCACTTGCTGATTTCCTGAGAGTGACAAAGTTTTAACAGTTATGTTTTGCTACAATCAGACAATACGCATGTACTGCATTGCCAAATAATTTAAGCAATGATCCCTGGATATTTGGAAACTTGATCTTTTTTTTCACTTGAACTCTGTGTCCATGGAGTTTCTGCTTTTTAAAACTTCTGCCTTTATTCTTAGTTTGGCTATGTTATAGTATAATAATGTCAAGCTTCTGCCTAGCAAAACCCTTTTCACATGATTTTCCTCAGCCACATGAACTCTTGAGCTAATCATACTCTTTTTTCTTGGCATTTTAAACCCTTTAGATTCTGGAACCCATATTTTTTTTCAATCCCAAGTATCCCAAACTCTTGGGCTCCTAGATACTTAGCCTTTTGATGGACTAATTAGTTCTTTGGTCGATTGAGCCTTGTGGCTATAGAAATCTTTGAATATGTCAACATGTCCGAATGGTGGTGAAGTGAAAGAGTTCAAGTTACCTAGAACCCTAAAAAATACCTAACTGAAAGCAATATCCAACCTTAAAAGCAGAACAGGTATGTATTGGTTTTAAAGCCATACTAATTTTCTGTATGATGCTCAGGGGACATCTGGTTCAAAGTTAAGCATTGTGACAGTTATTGAAATCAAGTTTTTATCACAACATGTTGTGTTTTCAAACAAAATGATGTTTTACCTTGAAAAGTTGTGATTAAAGTGTTTTTCTCTATTGCAAAATTTGAATTTGTATTGCTAACAGCACTTGTTTTTATGTCATATTCATAGTACCTTTATTTTGCAATCAATTTTAGCATTGCACTTATCATTAGTGCTACTTTGCACTTAAACTGATTTTATTTTTAGGGTGTTTATAGATTTAAAAACAATGCCCGCTATGAAGGAGATTATTTAAGGAACAAGAAACAAGGTCAAGGTACTTTCATTTATCCAGATGGGTCAAAATATGAAGGTATGTTGCTTGTAGTTTTTGTGTTGAAAAAATAATTTCTGTAACAAGTTTTGTGAAACCAACAATTAAAGGCTCTAGGTTCTCTGTAAGTTTTTGAGATATCAGCCGACTGGGCTCTGCTTTCATCTTTTTGTGATGATTCAAACTTGCACATATCTCTCTTCAAGTAACTACTCTCCACATGTGAGACAAGCAAGGGAACTATCTGCAAAATTTTAATAGGAAGTTGATTTCACAAAACAATATGCATCGTCAGTCCTTGAATCTTATTCAAATAGAAAACTCAAATACTTTTTGTTAAACTGTGGCATGATATGATTTTTTACAATGTGCCATGAATTTTGAAAAGCAACCCGGGGGGAGTTTAATTTTTAAAGTTGTGCAAAGCTGTATTAGAATCAAAAATTTAAAAATGCTAAATTTAAATCATATCATTATTGTGAACAGTACAGCCACAAACATCAAAACATTTTATTAAACATTACAGCTAGTTGTAAGCCATCCTCGGGAACAATTAAAAAAACATTTTTGGCAGTTGCAGTTCATTATTTTGCTGGCTGTCTTATTTCTAAAGTTATATAGCCTTCAAAAATTATATGCATTTTTTGATGTAATTTGTTCTATTATTTCTCCAAACAGGATCATGGGTGGATGATCAGAGGCACGGGTTCGGAAAGTACTTTTATGTAAATGGTGATACTTATGAGGGGGAGTGGTGCAAGCATGAGCGGCATGGTCAAGGAACATATGTTTATGCAGACACAGGTTAGCACATATACTAGCTCTGTTAACTATTGAATATCGAAAAGCTATTTTGATTTTCTTTTTGCTTAGTTCACAAGTTTTGCTTATAGAAATGGAAGACAACAGCTTTCTGCTGAACTGNTAGGAAGAATAATTTATTCATTACAAAACCATAATGTTGTGGAGCGCTGTGCATATTTTCATCCAGAGTTGATGAAAATAGACTTATTTTCCTTCCGAACCTGTTACAGCATGCATCTGTGTCGTGCAAACGTTTTGTTTGTTTCACCCACTTAGATCTCGGATAGTGTAATCAGAGAGAATTTCGGGATTAATAAGAGCAAATTTTTCCTTTCTTAAATCCAGTGAATATATTTTTTTTAATTGTCAAACAGTACACCTTCTGGTAAACATTGAAAAGACAGCATCATGGCATAAACTATTTGCCTGCAAGTATTCCATGCTGTTTAAGGAATAAATTATTAACTGAAACCCTTTTGCCCACAGTCGCTATTTCCTTTTACTTGTGCGGTACTCCGGTTGAAAACCGTTTACTCGTACCTTCCGGTTCCGGCTCACTTCCGACCCGTGTTCACCTCTAAGTTATCATATTGCAGGTTCAAAGTACATTGGAACGTGGGTCAATGGAAAGTGTGAAGGCGCTGGTGAGTTCGTTCATGCAAACCACAGATTTCAAGGAAACTGGACGGATGGAAATGTACGAGATGCTTTCAAGTTACTAAACACACGTCTGAACGCAATGGCTACTGTCTGTCTATCATGTTTTTTAGATGCAAGGCCCTGGAAAGTACATTTTTGACATTGGATGTGAACAGCATGGCGAGTACATCTCCGTCGAACAGGTGCTCATTGTGCCGTTTTTAATACGTGTTGCGTTGTTTTTGTGCTTTTTGTATTCTCTGTCAATTCAGCTGATCGACGGTTTTCATGTTACGGCATAATGCTTCGATTGTCAGGCTCAAGGCGACGGCGAAGAGGAGGAAGCAACTACCGTAACTATTCCCAAATGGAAGGCAGGAAAGATTACGGGAATTACTCTTTATACCACCGAGCAGGCTCAACCAGGTACGGAATTAACAACAAAGTGCGTTATGAGTATGACTCAAAAAATTTTAAATAGGACTCCAAAGGCAAAAACCTGTTTTCGAAAGAGAAATGAACATGTTGTCGACTGCTGAATATGTTCTGTGTTTTAGTGACTATCGAGCACAATGGTTTTAAAATGCAGAAGAGTTATGAAAGGCAAAAGGAACATTGCGTATGCAAGAATCAGTAGCATTTTTTCAAGTTTTGTCAACTCTATGTTATAGGGTAGAGCACTTTTACTTGAATGAGTTTCACTAAATTCGTCGAAGTTGGCATGGCTAGTGTGCCACATACAAATTGGTTGGAAATTGCTGCGTTAAAATTGTTTTGTATGAGTGATTTCCGTTGAGCGCAGCCAGTCCAGCTTGCTTCATCCACGGCACGAGCTAAGTTTTTAAAGTTTAACCTCGTCACAAATAAATGCGAAACACTGGCAAACGAAGGGAATGTTTGCGTGCTTATAGTTTTATTACAAGCAAGCTCATGAAAATTGTCGGTGTCAGTGATCAATCTACAATTTTAGATTTTGCATCCGTCGACCTCTGTTACGAACAGGTGCGAACACAAGTGAGGAGATTCATCCCCACTAGTCCAAAACACTATAAATTTATGAACCTAATTTAGGATAGTCACGTTGCTTTTTTGATGTTTGTCTTCTCCTTCCTCCATCTTCTTATCGTAGTTTCAATGTGCGTGAGGTTCCTGTTTCTCTCAATAATGACAAACACATGACCAGTGCCTAAGTTGATCGGCTTTCATGTTTAAAGCTGAAATAGGACGCTTCTTAAACTTGCGCGGGCCCTGCATAACCTGAAGGAATATGCACCAGTTTATTATATCCTTGTGGTAAGTTGACCTTAAGCAGAGACGTGGGCTGCTGCGTGTGCCCCCGACGGAAAATGCACCATTTTACTATATCCTGCCTGTGTTGCAACCTCTCCGGTGGTGTTGCGTTGATTGTATGGTTCACCACGAACGGGATGTGCGCGAAGAACGAAAATATATATATGTGGCGCGAACACGCAATAATAGAGTGATCTCGTCGGGTGATCTCTATTGTTGCTTGCTGCCACAGTGCGAACCTTTGCGCACATGCCGCTCGGGATTTCCGATCGCAACACCTGCAGACTGGTGTTGGGCAGAAACGAAAGAGGGCAGGCAGAGGGACTGGGTAGACTTGACTAGAAGGGATTATGAAATCAGAAACGGTTTAACATGGTATGTATAAATGGACAACAAACATTACCGGTCGTCGTTGCTAAAAGAGACTGCTTGGGAATATTTCACAAGCAAATGGCAAGCAAACTTTGTAAACGATATATGAGGTTTGGCTGCAAGCGTACTGTACTATTGGAATAATGTGTCACAATCTTGCAAGGTTGTTTTTTCAAGCATTTTGCTTTGTGCTTATAAACTTTCTCAAAATATTTAAAATTCTGTTTTTCCTCCTAGAATTCTACCGATTTATTAATTTTTGCAGTACCTTCATTGAGTGTGATTGATAAATTTTTGAAATCTGCTTTTAACTTCATTAACATCGAAAGATGTTTAACGAACATTTGTTGTTGTTTTTCCCACGATTCGTGCTTAATGCGATAAACTGTAGATTCCAGTAGACTCATTTCATTTTTTTGCTGCTCTAACAACGGAAATACCAGCAAAACACCAAATTAAAAACTGGAGTTGCAAAAGTCTTTCACAGTAGATCCTCAACGTTAACATACTGCTTTAGCAAAGAAGCCAGAATAACCCTTGAGCTCTTTAACATCTAAACGATTCCTTTCTTGGTGCAAAATAACTACTTAGGAATTTCTTCAACCTTTATCATCAAGCAAAAAGCAAGGTTTGCAGTATAGTAAGTGGCTTGCCAAGAAATTGATCTCCACAGATTGCGAAATTTGTCTGCAAAAATTTAGATATTTCAGCATTACTGATTTATATCAAAATTTATGGATGGTAATCACTAAGTTGTATATGCACGTCGATTCTAAAACTAATAGAAAATTGCGTCAAACAGTTTTTTGTGTTTGCTGCTCTCGATTTATTATTTTTTTTTGGAACTTTATTTTAGTCGCTGTATGCTGTCACTCAAGCAAACGCCTAAAAGTCACATTGAATGTTCATGTCACCATTACCTGCTGGAAATCTTCAAGCAGCTCAACGCATTTTAGCGAAAACATCGTAGGAATAACTGCGGTAGTTGGAAAACTTGCAACAGTTTGGGAACAAGTTCAAGTCAATAGAGCAAAACTTAAATGTCAAATGAAATCGCGTTGGACGGTTGGAGAAAGACTGTCTAACCGTCAGCAAAATTGAATGAATGAAGCGCAAGAAGTCAAACTGCGAAACACGCAGGTGGTGCAGCATGCACGAAAAACAACGTAGTTTGTGATTGTATGTCATGCGCTTTATTCAATAAAATTACTTACGATCATCTCACTCGGAAAAGTTTTGCCCTACAGATATAAATTGTGTCGATCGAAACGCATTTTTTCAAATGTTTTATGAGGCAGCTTATCCCAAACCCCGGTTTGTTATGGGGACTGTGGGAAATAAATTCGAAACTCGTGCGCAGTCTACGGCATTTTTCAAACTCGTTTGTGCATTACAGGGATATCTAGACGCCTGGTGCGTTTAAAGTTAAAAAAAGACTTGCGCTTGTATGTTTTTAAGCTTCCTTACCAGCATTTGCTATCGCCATTTCCTTGTTGAGCAGCGTGTAGACGCATGCGTCTCAGTCCTTTCGTGAATTGCGGCGCAACGAACCAACCCCGAGTTTCCACGCACCTGACGTTTCCTTGATGCTGACATCATTTGCGAAAAGAAATTTCTGATCAGATATGAATCCATAAATATTTTGGGTTTGGACCGAAAATGGAACATGCAATGCGTTTCGTGTTTCTCACGTTGCTAGAGTTAGCATTGAACTCATTTTTTACGTTCCCGTGCAGCTCCGGCAGTGAAAGAAGAAGTTGTTACCGAACCGGCCATCACCGCTGATGAAGAAGAGGAAGAAACTGCAGTGGAAAAAAGCGCCGATGAACCACCCACTGAGCCTTCACCGGCGCCGGCTGAAGCAGAACCCGAAGAATCAACTGTCCCTCCTGACGAAGAACCTGCCGAAGCACAAGCCGAAGATGCCGCCGAAGAAGGTGACGCTGCAGAACCGGACGAAGCTGCTCCTACCGAAGACTAGTTGGCCAATTGTCTTGTTTCTTTTTTTTACATCGAATTGCTTGTCACTGTGCTTAATATATTTGTTGTTTTCGTACGTTTACTTCAGACTGGCAATTAACCTGCTGGCGAGGCACAAAGACTACACGCAGGGACCGAGTTTGCTAAAAAACTTTGGGGGGGACAAACCTTATTGTTTGCGTTTCGATGACGTCACCATGTTCACCCAACCATAGTTAAAATTGGCCAAATTGGGGGCACATTATGGAATTGATACCTGGCTATGCCCATCGTGGTGGTATAGCAACTAGTAGTGTATACAAGTATACAACGGTGCTATATCTAGATATCTAGCACTTAGCACTACATTTAAAATGAAAACACATTAATTCTGAGAGCTTAAATAGACACAATTATTCTCAAAACTTGTGATAATCAATCCAAACTTGGTCAGTTTCGATAAATAAATATACTGCTCTAGCAATGACGTAGATCAAATAAAAAACAAAGCACAAGATCTTTTGGTAAATACTAGCAGTGGAACCAGGCGCGTTGCAAAAATTTTATAAGGGCTGGGGAAAACAACAACCGAGTTTCAACATTTAAATATTTTTGATGCTCCTTGTTTTTAGAGCATCATCCATGAAACGTACATACGGGGTGTTTCACAATTGTTGAAACAAAGCGATTGGGCACAAATCCAGGATTTTAAATGATACCACAATGATGATTACATTTATTGAAAGGT
>JGI24021J15306_10009492_pt1 | contig 12046 bp, 8 predicted proteins | sample Ectturendosymbi1_FD_15306 | JGI IMG/M metagenome (IMG submission 15306)
TCCTAAACCTAAACCTGGGCAACAGCGACAGACTATAAATGAAAGTGTTTGTTGCTTTGATTGATTCTTAACATGGTTCACTGATTTGCATGGAAACAAGTAAAACGGAACATGAGCAGAATGGTGAAAGAGAAAGAACAGCAGCAAACATTGTCATTGTTAGATTTTGAAACCTTGCAAAAACCAAAATTTTGCCTTATTGGCGAGCAGACCGCAGCGGCCTGAAATGACATCACCACTAAAAAAAGTTGTTAGCGGACTGTTTCAAAACCTTTAGCAAACAGCCCAAAGACTGGACTGTTAGCAGCCCGTGCCATCTCTAATATCAGCTTTACAGTTCGCTGACTCAAACCCTCACTAGACTTCCACCGTGCAGTTATGTTTTTTTGTGACGTCAGAATTGAAGTCGTTATAACCACATGGTAAGCCTCCCGCAAAAACAATAATGGTTTGTGAATGTAGAGACTGTTACATTAGTGAAACATCAAAATCCAGCCATTTAAATTACGCAATACTGTTTACAGAGGTACGCCAAGCCCATACTGTTGTAAGGTTTGGGGGACAAAATGCATTATAAGTGGGGGGCAAAGCTTCTGTTTTTATTGTATGTTTGAAACAATTTTTTCTGGGCCCAACAAAGTTTTGGGGAGCTACTGTATTCGGTATTCCACCTGTGGTTATGGACCTGAGCTGAGGGTATCTCTGATGATCAAAGTTTTACCAAAGTAATTATCAGAAAAGATGAAAAACTGTACAGTGTTCACTTTGTCAACTTAGTTAAACAAGAGCCTTGAATATCACGAATTAGTCCGTTGCTATCCGAAGAACTGGGATCAGAGCATTAATCACTGCTATATTTCATACGTCTCTGTGTTGGATTTCACGGGGCAAAGTTCTTGCAAGTCTCTTTGAGCTCCACCATGAAAAAAGTTAGTGTATAGGTCAGAATAACCATTATCATTTATTTGTATTGAAGGGATATGTAAACACATTTCAAAAGTTGCTATTGAAACTCTTCAGTTTTGCACTACATACTTTGTGTGAACAAAGTTTTTCATCTTTCTTATTGATTAAAATTGATAAACAATGGATGCTGAAAAGATGTTGATGGAGAACTTTGAGTTGCTCTATCAAATGTTGAGCCTTAACGTACAGTGATTGTGTTCATTAAAACACTTGGGGCAAATAACTCAAAATAAGTCATGAAGTGTTTTGTTTACATTTGGGGTCTAGGTGTGCCGCAAAATTTTGGAAAGCTGTTAAGTGTGCCGTCAATCGAAAAAGGTTGTGGAACACTGCACTATACCCAGCTAACCTAACGCTAACCCTAAACCTAACCCCTAAAGCAAAAGTAAAGAAAAACATCCCACGAATTGAAACGTGCAAGCACTCATGATTACGAAAACACAATGCACCAATTTGAGGAGTGAACCCACAGCCATAGGCATGGTAGACCTATAAAAATTGGTAGACTAAAAAATCTGTTACGCTATGAGGTCGACGCCGCTTGACTGACAAACTGACCGCTTTATTTGAGCCGCGCCATGCTGGGTGGTATGGTGGAATAAGTTTTAAAATAAGAAGATCCATGGGTGGTTTCATAACCATTTCCTAAAGAAAATGAAAAAAACTTTTTTAGAAAGGATTTAACTAACTTTTTATTTTATTGCATACATTTGATTTGCTGCTAGCCTACTTGTAAATTGTCAGTATGTCTAGAAATAGACTTAAACTTGTTAAAGTGTGATGCAAATAATGCATATTATCTTAATTGTTTATGTGCAAGAGGTATCAGTACAGGGTTGATAAAAATCATGATTTTATTTATTAATACTTTGAAAGCAGGTGTACAATATATTCGTACTTCGATTTCGGCCTAAACAACAGCAGTTTTTGGTTGCCTTACCAACGCCCTAGCTCCTCCGCTGATTGCGGTAAAGAGCTGTTCAAGGGCTCAAACGGATTGGCCAGTCCAGTAGATTGCACTTGAAAAAAAATTTTTTTGTTGGGGGTGCGGATTTTTTGTGACTGACGTCATAAGTGACGTAGTTTTGGGGTCATTTTGGCTCATGTTGCCTGGCCTAGGGCCCAATCGCTAGGCCAAAGTGTCTTGCTGAAGTTTTGATTGGAAACTAGGCTCAAGTCTGAGTCTTTTGAGCCTTTGATTGACTTTCTAACGTTTCTGGTTCAGAAGTTATGATCTGAAATAAACAAATTAATTAATTAGTCAATAATTTTAACTAACTTACATTATAATTTTTTAACCTGAAACCCCAGCAGGTCATCCAAAGTATCAAAAGACTCGGATTGTAGCCTAGTTTCCAGTAAAAACTTCAGCTAAATACTACCACCTAACGATTGGCGCCCAGGGTCAGGAAAAGTGGCCTAAAAGTCCTCCACTTACGACGTCACTCACAAAAAACCCGCAACCCCCAAGCAAAAAAAAATTTTTCGAGTGCAGACTAAAAGACTTGCCGCGTCTTTTGACGCTTCGACCAGCTCCGTAACCCGAACAGGAGCAGAGATATTCCTGTGCAAAGCCATTGCGTTTAGTCGTTTTTTTCCGAAAATCTCCGAAAGCAGCCAGAAGCCAAAGTGTTTAACCAAAAAAATCTGATTTTTTTATTTAAATCAGATTTTTTTGCTTTTTTATGATTTTTTATCTACTGTGTAGATGGTGGCCACCAAACAAGTAGTAATTTTTTATTTTGATTAAAAAGTTTGTTTTAGTATAAGTTTTTTGTGCTGTGTTTCTTCTAGCACATCAACAGTTACAATGATTGATAAAATATTAATTGCTTTTATATCTTGTGTTGTCATAAGAAGTCTCTGCCTTTAATAATAAGTGAAACCGATCAAACTACTAACTAAATGTGTCATAAAAATCACACAAAGCTTCAAAACTGCACATGATTTTCTCTTTGTTTTTGTTGATTTTATTACTGATTTAAATGAAATGATTTAAATCAATCAACCCTGATCAGAAATAGCTGAACTTTCATTCAAACGCTTTTGCGCTTATGCAAAGTCCTTTTATTTTGCAGTAAGTTCATAACACCAGTACTGGTGAACAAAATGAAATATTTATGGATATGCCAATACTGAAATTGACAGTTTAGTAATTTCATTGACACTCATGGCACACATGCATAAAATGTTGAAGACCTATAATAATAATATATCTGTTTCATGAATCAAAAATATGTTCTATAACTATGTTTGCAGTCAACAGCCTTCATATTTGATGTAATCTAAATGCAATTTTCACTTTATGCCAACTTACACTCTCAAACTTATGGCATTCTAACAGTTATGACTTTTGAATCTGCAAGGATTAGTGATTTTAGTTCACATGCCATTTTTGCAGTTAAATGATATAGAATCTGTGACCTCAGATACGCGACTTTTCGGTCTGAGCCGTTTAGGTCTGGGGACATTTCGGTCAGACTATGAAATCTTGCATGTTCACATTTTAGTGAAAACANACCTAAATCAATGAGAAGTTTTATTCAAAAAATACAAACATGATCCAAGATCCAACAGTTAATCAGCATCAACATATAATTTACATCATCATCAGCAAGCAAATCAATCAAATACAAATTCCTCAAAGTCACATTTACAATTCAGATTTAATCGCAATCATGAACTCCTCAAAGGGAGTTGGTATAACACCAGCTGGAGTGACGTTTTGCCTGCCTATAATCATTTAATTAAAGGAATGTAAAGTTGTTTATGTACTGAAATGTCACCAGACCACAACGGCCCAGACCGAATCGGCCAGACCGAAAAGTCCTGTTCTGTATGACTTCACAGTTGCTATGATTGATAAAACTTCAAATGGTTTCAACTTGTGTCATAATAGCTTTTGGCCTTCTACACTAATACTGTATTGCAGAGATTCCTAACCTGGAGTACATATGCCTATCTGCAGAGTACATTTATTGTACATTTGCAACAAATTAAATTTGAGACATGAAAATGGAGTATGCCTTTATAGTTTCAAGATTCTAAAAGTTATATTAAAAATTCAGTAGAATTTTAGAGGTACATGCTCATCTATCGAAATGCTAAAGGGGTACACGTTCAGAGAAAGGTTGGGAACTCCTGCTGTATAGGCTATATGAAAATCTATTAGAATGCTAATTAAATGTGTCATAGACATCACGCAAAGTTCCAAAATGACATGATTTTTTTCATTTTTAATGTTTGATTTAAATCATGATTTTCATTGCTTGATTTAAATCAATCAACCCTGTACGGGTAGAGTACATTTCAAGTTTGATTTTGACATTTTTTAAACATTTTGTATGTCTGGGGTTTTTCAGTATTTTCTGAGTTTTTTTCAAGGTAAATTCTGGGGTTTTTCTTCATAACAGAGTCAGAGTGGCAACACTGTTCCAGTCTGGTTTGAGGGTTCTACTTTATGGCAGCTAGGGACAATGTTAGCATGACTTTATTTTTGAACATCTCGTGATTGAGAGTAATTAAATTGTTGTAAATGAAATTGAGTGTGTATATCTAGTATATGATGAAGCAACTTATGCAATTTAACCTGTGGTGTTGTATTGTTCCCCATGCTTGAACGAATCAGCCTGGTCAGTAAAGACTAGTAAATGTACACAATTAATAATGACAGAATTGACTGTTGGCTGTCGTGTGGCCAGTGCTGATGGATATCTAGGCAGTGTTCGTTACATTGGTTTGGTTCCTCCAAGTGAAGGTAAGTAAACTAAACTATCAAATAGTTTTCTTTAGACCCACAAGCAATTGCGTACAATCTGCATCCAACCAACTTCTTTGTGAAATGTTGCTGACTTTGCGCAGGAGAGTGGGTTGGTGTTGAATGGGATGATCCAACAAGAGGAAAGCATGATGGATCAAAGCAAGGAGTAACATATTTTAAATGCCAGTAATTATTTGTGTTCTTAACTTCTGTTGTATCAAAGCCTGTTTAAAGGCATNTATGGTATAACTGCTGTTTGTNATATGTTTTTGCTCACAACATGATTATTGTGTAGACCTGATATTTGCAAAATTTTGTTATATTNTTAAGTCATTCCTGCTGAACAATTTGCAAAACAGGATTTCAAAGTTCATATAAGTTGATACTGCTTGTGTTGCAACTAGATTCTCAGAAAACGGTGATCAATGACATTGGTGCAATGCTGCAGTGCCAGAGGTCTAGCATTAGTTACTGGTTGTTAATCTGTTAATAGAGTTTTGCTTGATTTCCAACTGTTATTTGTGGTGACTTCATTGCACTTTACTTCCTACTGTTACTGATGTTGCATAACATATTTAGTTTAACGAAGTTTTTGCTGTTACTGAACATTGTCTTATTGTCATGAAATCACATTAGGTAAATGAGTGAAATTTCCCTAAAATTGTTTCATATAAATGTTTTGTTAATTTAGATCTGTGTGGTTAACAGTATACTAAAGGCAAAAATTTTGGTTTTCAGAGATGTGAATGAAATTAGTAAGCCTGCTGAATTGAACGAATCAAACCACCTGTTTGCAAAGAATTCTACTAGGAGATTTGAACTATTCAAATTATATTTCTGAAAATGAAAGTAGATGGGCAATACTTCGTGTCTTATTTATCAAAAATTGTTGTTGACTGGCAATCAAAATCACCCACTCAGATGGGAATGCTGACAATAACCTTTTTGATTTTTGATATGCGTAAAATGGTCAAGATAATTCATGTGCAATGTGCAAGATTGCTAGCATCTGAGTAGACTATGGAGCTAGTTTTTATGCACATTTCACTTGCAGGCATTCAACTGGAGGATCATTTGTTCGAAAGCAGAAACTAAATGCAGGAGTTTCAGTTTATGATGCACTGTGTGATCGGTATTTAGCAGCAAGTGACACAAATTCAACACCTGAAAATTCAACTATGTATATTGTGACTGCACAAGGAGAACATAAGACTGTAGAAGGAATTGGTCTTGATAAAAATCTATTCAGTTCACGGTAGGTTGTTTAAAAATATCTGTTTTTGTTAGTATCTATGAGAAACATTAATTCACAGTTTATATTTAGGAAGTTCCAGAAGTTAAAAGATGTGGGTTTGAGAAATCAAATGATATCGCATGCTGGTGTTGATGGCTCATTAACTCAGTTGGCTCCAAGTATGTGTTTTTCAGAATTGCCAGGATGGACTTTTAAATTGCATTTTTAAGCTTTTTTGTGTACAATTGTTTTTTGGGTCTTATTAGTTACATTCATAAACAACAGTCATCTCATCAGTGCAGCAGTATGATCTTCTGATATAAGCCCATTGTTGATGCTATATAACAGGGTTTAAGAAAAATGTTAGGAACCTGGTTTGGATCTGTAGGGACCTGATTTCTCTGATTCTAGGGACCCAATTTTCTCTGATTTTAGGGGCCAAATGATAATTTTCTCTGATTCTAGGGACCCGAATCAGGTCCCTAAAACGCCTTAAAAAAACCTGCTATATATGTACTGGGCCCTTAGCCAGGTTTTAAGGTTTGTGGGAGCAAAATACATTTTAGAGAGACAAGATTTGTTTTATGCTTAAAACAAACTTTTCTGAGCACAAGAAAATTTGGGAAGGCACAAAAAAATTGGGGGGCACTACCCCTGAATGCCCCCCACCCTGTTGCTACGGGCCTGATATTTACAGTAAGAATTCAAAGCTGCACATTATAGCAAGTCACTTACTTCAGCTAATAAGTTAAAATATAAAAATTTGGTTGAATGCAATGAACAACAGATTTAGATTTACACTGAATACAGCTTAGTTAAAGTCCAGCTTGAAGACACAACATCGTAAACCAGGATTGCCAATGGCTTGCTCAGAGTTAAATTAAAACAATAATGCAAAACAGAACATGCTTAGTAGAATACCTCCAAACGTTTTACTGTGCTTATCCTAAACTAATTGACATCATGTCAAAGATATGGAATTCTTGACAGTAGAATGAGAATCGTACTATTTGTGTGGACATCAAGTTCTACTCACAGACAGCATTTTGCATCATTGGCAAGAGTTCAATGCGCAAAAAAGTTTGGAACTGGGATGTACATTATTCAGGCTCCATTTGATTTTGGTACTACCACAGTAAACGCATGGTTTGGGGGTTTACTGTGGGTCATACCAAAGATTTGAAAAATGGTACTTGTGACCTGTCCAGCCTTGTACTTGGTGTTGATGGGTGGGTGCAGGGAAACAGTTCAACCAGTGCAGCATTCACATTGAAAGCAGCCACTTGGCCGAAGGTGCAAGAAAGCGGAGATGGGTGCAGGCCACTCGCTGATAAAGAGTATAAAAGTGAGTATAACGAAACTGAACTGAACAGTAGGCCCTTTCTTGAAGTTTTGTTTGTAACAAAGAAGTTACAGATTTGAGGGCAAAACTTGTGCATGTTAGATATTTTGGCAACATAGTTGAAATTTGACTGTCAAACTAACTTAACGAACATTTTTTCACGACAAGATGAAAAGTTGTGAAGAATATTTATATAATGTCTGTATCAAAAGAACACAAAGAAGTACAAACTAGTTAGTTAATTTTATCTTGAGCCAATTATGTACTTCTGACTTTGCTACATTGCATTCATGTTGCATGTAAAAATCATTTTTGAATTGTCATATTTTTGCTTTTTTATTGTTTTGTTGTATCAGACCCAGGTTTGCATTGAATGTAGGATAATTCTGCTGTAGTGTACAACACTAAATGCTGCTTGATGTGCTGGCCTGTGCTAGATGGTTTGCTGCTTGGTATCTGGGCATGTAATAGAACGAGCTGATGAAATACGTACAACAGAGACCGCGCATAGTATTAAGCTAAATAAACTAGGAAAATCTCAAAGTTAGTCTAATTTACTTGCAGTTCAATTTCCTAAATAGTGGATTATTGAATTAAGGTTTTCATATGAATTTTTTTTCCCATTGGTTGCAATATTGGAAATAATTTTTGCAGATCAAATGGTGATATCTCCAGTGAAGAGAGAAGGCAGAGCATTGCAGCTAGTGTCATCATCTTTTGTATCATATTATCATGTGTCACCATAGAAGGTCTTAGTGCCAGCTCGCAGGACAGCTGTTCCAAGTTTGCAGAATATTATTGGCTTGTCAGGTTTAGCATGACAACAACTGTGGATGAATGGTGCAATATATGATAATTTACAAAATAATTATGAAATGAGGTAAAGTTAGGGCATAAAACGAAATATTTGAGTTTTGTGGTGTAGTTTTGCAGTAATTTCTAATCCCTTACTGCAACAGCTGCTGTTTGTTTGAACTCATCATCATCTACCAAATCTCAGAATTTTGCTGATCGGATTCGGCGACAGATTTTGAACCTCAGCAGCTTGTAACAGTGCTCACAAGCCAATCACGAAGGGGTGGTGAGCATATGACATTATTTGTTTCCAGTTTTGATGTCCATTGTAAATAGGGCTGGTGACCAGGGTTCCCACAAATTTTGATTGGAAATTCCCTAAAAGTAAGCTTAAAATTCCCAAATTTACAAAAATGCCCTATATTTTTCACAAAAGCAATATGTTACTTTCATAGTAACTTTTAGCACTTGAAAATATAAACCAGATCTGTGCAGGCCTGTAGCCACAAGGGGTATTCGCAAAGAGTGCATCCCCACATTTTTGTGCTCATCCCAAATTTTGTTTTGACTAGAAAAATGTGTTTTAAGTATATAATCAAAACAAAATTGTGCCCCCTAAAATGTATTTTATCATCCTAAAACGTATTTTGCCCTTCAAACCATAAACATGGCTACGGTCTGGGTCTTTGCCTTATTACTTTCGCATCCTTTGTGTCACTCTTGACTAATATGCTTAAGAATAAGAGCAGTTTTGGTGATGATTCGTGAGGTACTCCTGTTGGTTGAACAATAGACAACAATGGCTAAGGGCTTAAAAAGCCTAGTGTTTCTTATCCAACCGTTTTACTTACGTGTCTCAGATAACTTATGGTAATAATTGTGTGGTGTGTGCTGTGGCCCATTACCTTGTTATCATAGACCAGGTCTGCACAACATATAGCCCATTCAAGCTTTTCTTGTGGCCCGCGAGAGCGTTCTCAATTGTAGAAAATGCTGAAAAAGTTCGGCCTCTAATAAGTAATTTTCATTCCAAAATTCCTTCCATACTACAACGAAAGCTCTACATCGAAATGAAACAGACTTCTGCAGCCCGCGGCAAATTTATGTTGATAATTATAATAATTTGGCCCTTCGAGCTTTCTGAGCTGTGCAGGCATGCCATAGGCTATGGTTTTATACGTGTAAATACATACATGTTACACAGCGAATTTATTCCTGCACTAGGCACAAGACGAGACCTGCCTGCATTTTACCATAGAGTTTACAGGTATACTCGTTTAATTACAGAAACAGTCAGTATAGACATAATCCTGAAACTGACAGTTTGAGTTGAATCACAATCTCATTTTTAACACCAGATGGAAAGGTGCGACCACAATGTTTCCCAGTTCAATCCCAAAAAATGCAATTTCCCTAAAAAATCCCTAGATACACCAAATCCCTAGATTTTTCCCCAAAGGTTGCGGAAATTCCCAATCTAAGGACAAATTCCCCAAAAGTGGGAACCCTGCTGGTGACCAAAAATCTGGATTGTCTGCTGCATTGGCCACGCCTCTGTTTTTATCGTATTTGCTATTAGCAGTGGCGTAACTAGAAGTTTGAGCCAGGGGAGAAACTTAGCTGAAAGAGACCCACTGGCCACTGTAGGAGGCCCACTAGCCTACATCTCGAAAAAAACTTGAGAAATGATGATGAATCCGGATGTGGATGGCTATACTAAAACCCTAAATCACCGGAAAAGACTCCGAAAAACGCAAAAAACAACAACCAACTGAAAACCAAAAGAATTCCAAATATAAGCTAAATAGAGACTTGGATTTTACATTTAGCATGCTAGGGGGGAAATTCGTCCCTCTGCCCCCTCAGAAACGCCACTGGCTATTAGACTCTTAACACATCTCCAGAGGGTGTACATAAGATAAGATTGGCCGTGCAGGTGCTAACTGGAAAGGTATTTGGCGTTTCATATTGACAGAATGCCGTGATCAGCAGTTCATCTAAAATTCTGAAACGAGAGTGGAACAGTGTGCACCTCAGACTAATTTTTAATTTTCGGGTTTACTTTAAAAATCATCACTGCATGGGATGATGCGGTTTCTGTTTAGTGATGCTAAAACTAATCTCTAAGTTATTTTGTGTTCACTTTAATAAGTAAACGCAAAATAACTTCGAGATTAGTTTTAGCATCAGATAAAATTTTAGCATATTTGTGGTGGGCCTGTGGTGTTCTTGGGGTAAAGGTGGTTGGGTTATGTTGCAATTTGTTAGATTTTAACGAAAAACGAAGACATGCTACAATATTTCTGCAGCTTTTGTCACCAATATCACTTAATCGCGATCGTTCAGCCTCGGTCACAAGCACAACATACGACTACCACTCGTCGTCGTCGTTTGAACCAGTTGTTCAAATCCACTGTTTGGCCGCACTAGATCTCGGGGCAGGTGTTGGGTAGCCATTCGATTGTCTCATTGTCCAGAACCGTCAAGTCGTGCAGTCAATGGGGAGGTCGATGGATTGGACATTTGAGGACAACATTGGGTAGACGGTTTGTTCTGCGCCACACTCTCAGGCCGCAGAGGGGGCCATAAACCATTTGTGCAAGCAGGAGCGGAATCGTCCGATACCGGTGCGGAGGCGGTTAAGTCGAACCCACGCTGTTCTTGGAAGGGCCATTCCACGAGGGTCTTATATCCTGCGATGTCTACATACAAACACTCTGTCTCTGATTGCACTGGAAAGACTGATCGACAAGTGTCCATTTCATCTGCTCGTGAAGAAACGTGGCAAGGCCGTGCTTCCTGCTCAGGGCTGATCCAGCTAGCGAGAAGTTGGGAATCACCAGCTTGTCTGCAGTTGTGCAGTGGGTCTGTTGCATGATGATGATGAATGCCTTGTTATTGTAGGCCAGCTCTTGATAACGCTGATCTTGCTTGTGGTGAGCCCCTAGGTGTTCAGCTGCAGTATGCTGGATCTTGGGTCATCCGCGGCAGCAAAGAGGCTGCCGCGCCTTGAAAAACGCGACCCAGTCCGCGCTGAGCAAAATCCAGCGCGGGTAGCAGGGGTTGCTCTCGAAGCGACAGGTTTAATGAGCATTTCAAGAAATGCCGCAGCGTGATAGAGAAAGAAAAAGAGAGAGTTACCACTAATTGCTAAACACTCAACAGCTTCAGCTTGAGTTTTTGGTCAAGATTTATCAACGTAATCACACGATTGACGCTCGCAAAGGTTACATACTGTTGTTACAACGGTCAATAAAATATTTCTATAACAGTGTTATTGCGGGAATGTGTGAGAAGCCTAAGATCATTGGTCGTTCCTGTATGTAGATTTTTAAGTACAGTTGTACTTCGTGATTAATTTTCTATACATACAAGCGCACATACGCCAAGTACGATAATGAGAAGGGGCAACAACACTTTTCGACGCAAATACTCTTGGTTATTGTAAGTTTTTGTAAACGCTAACCCAGGTTTTTTTAAGGCGTTTTAGGGACCCGCATCGGGTCCCTAAAATCAGAAAAAATCGGGTCCCTAGAATCAGAGAAATCGGGTCCCTACAGATCCAAACCGGGTTCCTAACATTTTCCTCAAAAAAAAAACCCTGCGCTAACCGATAATTCATGAAACGTAGTATGTTTCATTACGGACTGGTAAACAATGCTGTGTTACCATGCGAAACCCAGCAAAGACTGCCGCTAACGTCAAAATACTAAAACCCTGTTAATATGTGCCTGCCTCCTTAGCAAAAATAGCTATTTGTTTTGGTTTTATGTTTGTAATGATGGTTAATAAGTCAGTGCAGTAGAGAATAGGCAAGCAGTTGCATTGCTCTATCTGTTATACGTGTGTTGAATTTCGTATTTTCACGGTTTGTGTAAGAAGAGTTAACTCTCTTTCATGAATTACATCTGCAGATATCAAAGAACTGGATTTGTCCAGAAATATACTT
>JGI24021J15306_10009495_pt1 | contig 12044 bp, 7 predicted proteins | sample Ectturendosymbi1_FD_15306 | JGI IMG/M metagenome (IMG submission 15306)
TTTTTTTCTTAATTCACTTTGGACAGGAAAATCCTTTGTGTACTTATTGTAGTTCGGCAAACCCTTATACATGCATAAAATCATCCGCGATGGACTGCCAGGCATTTAAAGATCGACCGGTAGATCGCGATCGTTGGGCACCCCTGGTCTAATTCGTCACCTCTTTGTTTCCCTTAGAAGCGTTTTGTTTGGCTAATACAGGGGTGGTCAATTAAATTGGCTCGGGGGCCGCTTTGAGAAGTCCACATTTAGCGGAGGGCAGTAAGTTCTAATTTGATCGTGAAATAAATGAAACAAAAACATTAATAGTACACAGAAAAGGTTCTGATATAATTGGTTTTGAGCAAATAAGCTTTATCCGGCGCAAGCAATATTGTAACAAATGTGAACTTACACAATTCCATATCTGAAAATATTTCCTGAATGATCCCGCGGGCCACTGAAAATGCTGTGGCAGGCTACAAGTGGTCCGCGGGCCGCTAATTGCCCACCCCTGGGTTAGTACGTCATTTGCAGTTTAGCTTTTGATGTCCAAGCAGCAAGTACCCGTGTGAATTCAAACAATTTAAGGATCTTTATCTGAGAACTGTTGCACCTCGAAATTTGTTCATCGAATTTATACACGAGGTGCGAAGCTGACCCAACTCCCCATTGAGAGAACGCAGAAAGTCTTTGAAAGTTTATTAAAGATTTAAAAGGTGCTAGATTAAATGCAGGAGTCTAGATAGAGTAGGGGAATTAATTGTTGTATTCAACCATAGCGTCATGAACTTGTATTTTACTGCAAATAAAAGCACTGTGTATACGAGTCACTATGATAAAGTATACGAGCTTCTATGATAGAGTTTTCACCTGTTTGCATAAGTCGTCACTTTTTTTCTAATCCCCTTGAGGTGACAAATTATGCAAATTCTATTGTCATTGGTTCCGTGACATTTTTATCATAAGGTGGATAGATGTGTCCTGTGTTGTGCTCCCCTAATTCAGCCATGTATATAATCTGTGTCCAATGATTTCGAAAAGAGATTTACCCAAGCCGTTGCCCTTCACTCATCATTAGGTTTTCCTAGCGCTGAAAGAAAACCATGCGTTTTAACTCTCTACTTTGGTCCTAAGTATCAGTTTTGTGTTATAGCAGAGTGGTTGCATGTCACCTGGTTTATTTTAACGTGAAACGTCAACTCCATCTACCAGAAAAAAGAAATGCCGTGTTTCTGATTCAAATGAAAACGAACTTGGATACTACTGATAAGTCGAAACTTTAGAAAAACGTTGGCAGCTACCTGCTGCAAGTATTTTCGTTCCCATCAATCAGGGCTTGCGCAAATTTCGCAAAAGTCTTTTTTTACGAATGATTATATTTTTCGATGACGAACAAGACGGTTAGCCTGAAGCGGAGGTTTTTGTGATTGCAGTGCGCAAAAGTCGATGGCATTTTGTCTGATGCATTTTGTTCCTTTTTGGTTTTAACACTAGGTGAATATTACTGATGAAGACTTAACAAATTTTGTTTCCAGCACGATGTCCTTAACGGTGGCTTTATCGCGCGTTTCGGACATCTTGAGTGGCGCAATGTGGAGAAAGACGTGTTAAGATCAAGGCCAAGAGCCTATAGCAATAATTTCATTTNTTAAATCAGGGGAGATTCAACAAACTCCAGCTGATATTGNTCCTCGTTTTTTCATGACCGCTAGTGTAAATCTATCGTTGTCAAATTTTNAGATGAAAGCTTCCACATTTTCGTAATTCTTGGAAACGCGAAGTTCTTAATAGATGAATTTTCCTTTCAGTAGGCTTAGGAACGAATTTTCGCCAAAATTATGATTCTTGTTTAGAAATTAAAACTTTCACATTGGTAAGAAACTGATAGTTCGTAGAAAATTAGTAACAATCTCAAATGTACTCAAAAAACATTGAACATCTCTTTTAATAACAGTTTTATTCAGAACAATCGTGTTTAAAATAAATGTTGTTTGAAGTTTGAACCGGTAACCATTTCTAGAAAAGCAACCCAATCGCGTTTTTACACATCATTAACGGAATATTTCGATAAAGTAACAAACTACCAAACATGAAAAAAGTGAAGTTGCTGATCAAGAAACACTGGGAAAACTTGTTTCAATATTTCAGATGTAGCATGTACAGTCGAACTTGCTCCATGACTTGTGACAACAAGGGTTTGTGCTGATTACCTTCAGCTCTGTTTGCCATTGCTGTAGAAACAGGAAGTCTACAATCCAGTCGATGCGCGGGCTTTGTGACGAGGTGCCAGGGTCAGCGAGAGGTCGTTGCGTACGCGTTTCAAACTTTCTGTGGACTAGCTCCCCCACAGCTCGCAACTAAGGCTAGCTTCCGCAACATTCCCAATCTTCAAGTTTAATAATGTGGGTTTCTCACAAGAAAATTGAAGTTTTTGAACTCAGTAACAATAAAAGACAGTGAAAATAAATATTCAAAAGAAACAAAAGACAAAACAAAATGAATATTCAAAAGAAAATGTTATTCTGATCAAAATTTGTAGACACCATTAAAATGCATAACTGCTGGAGAAATGCTTCTGGTCTTTTTGCTTCCATTAAAGCTTTATGTTTGTCATCTCTTTCAGTGCGCAATATCATTTGGACCAGAAAAGCTTAAACAGTATACATTGTCTGTGAAAACTTTTGACGAATCAAGTTTCTCGTAACTTTTTGTGCGTGGTTTTTGTCGAGAACAAAGCGACTCTAGCATGGTGCGCTACAAAACTCAAAACCTTAGTTCTACTGGAGAAGAATTAAGAGCAGCGACAGCGCTTGTGCTCTTTTCAGGATATTAATCTCTTTGCTGGGATGGACAAATGTCCATTCCAAACCAAGTGCCATGTCAATCACATACCACTAACGCAAACTTTACTTCCTTAGTGAAGGAGGTCCACGTACTCAGTGCCAATATGTCAAAGTTACTTATTAACGATGTCGAATCATCAAGGCGTTGTTCAGAACAACTATTTGTTCGATCTGAGTTGCGCTTGAGAGCATCGGCACATCAACTTCTGCATAGCTACGAACAGAGTTGAAACTACTAGGTAGGATAAAAATACAAGAACTTTATTTAATGTCAACTTCAAGGTTCGAAGAGTTGCGGTACGACACATTGTCAAGACAGATTTTAGATTGTGCCAGAGAGTTTGTTGCTGTGCGTAAAGGAAAAATGAAATCAACATCAGACAGATCAAACAGAAAAGTTTTACCTTTTGTCTATCTTATCAAAATGAATGATTTCTGCTGTAGAGTTCCTTGTGTTGCTAATAGGGGATATTTGCGAATAGATATTAGACTACAACTGCATCTAACCATTTTTATAGGCTACTGAAATATGTGTCATTTCTTCAATAAGGAACCCTTGTGTTCTGCAGTCACTGATGTGTTGAATCCAGTATTCCATAAATATTTTCCCCTTACTTCGAATGTCACGCTGTTCCTTCTCAGGAATCTTTGTTTATTATTAGGCTGCGTCAAAGGTTTTCATTTAGGATTTTCCATATTACCAGGTTTTTAACTGGTAGAGCAAAAACGTTTTCTCGCATTTTTAACTTGGTGGTTAAACCATTGAGAGGTGAGTATGCAAACCTAGGTCTGATTCTTACGTTTTAAAATCATGAATACAAGTGTGAAGAATACTGTTTGGTTGCTTATCTCTGCATCAGTTAGTAATCAAAATTGCATCCATTTTCTGTGTTCACATCATATCCAGGTGATATTCACACGTTCTTTCTTACTTTCCATTCGGGAAAACACAAGTTAGAGATTCTGTAAGCGACTGTTCGCCCAGGACATATGTAAGGATTATTGGAGCATTGTTTTTGAAAAACATAGAGTACATTCATCGTATACCGTCGTATGAGCTTAGTCAAATCCTGAGTCCAGGTCTTCCAAGATAGCCTACGTTGTGTAGTCTATAAGTGCTACCGGACAAAAACATTCAACTATCAACATGCTTATCGTACTTGGTGAAGGCACATTGCTGTACTGCAAATAAAAATACTTCAATTTAGAATTGTTTTGAAGTTCATCAGGCATGTTAAATACCAAATAGAAGCATTCCTAGACACAACACAATGAAGCTCATGAATGACGGACAAGGTGCTCCGTGACAGACTTAAAGAAACTGTTCCATAGGAAAACAGATGTTTGAGTTGCTGCAAAAAGCTTAGCAAACGAATGATTCTGATAAGCACAGATTTGTGAAATAGTATGAAATGTGTGAAAGTACGAGTGTATGCTGTGTATGGAAGCTTGCTGTGAAATTCATGAGTTTGAGAACAACAAATGTGTTGTTTAGAAAAAAATTCGTTTTCATTCGTTTCTGCGATGACGCAGGACTGAAAGAAAATATTCATTAGATTTTTCATTTACACGGTACATAGGAGTTCCCAATTACAAGCAACTGGATGTTGACATTATTGCTGGCGAAGAAGAGCGAACGTGGTTTTGTTAAAATATTAAAATGACTAAAGGCAGGTGGGCAAAAGTGCTTACNGCGACCGCGGGCACATTTCAAATGGCTCGCCGCTTTGGTTTCNGAATGTGTTGTATACGGCCAGCTAAAGCCTGAATTACACTTCTGTGTCACAGCGACGGCAGTTTCTCGCTGCTCAAGATGTTTCCCCTCCGTGCTTTGATGTTCTAAGAGCAAATATAAGCACGAAAAGCGTCGCAAAGAAATGCTTCTGCTTCAAACCCTAATCGGAATGCCGCAGGACTATGCTAACCTTAAAGAATGTCGGAAGGGACTGCTGGCCTACGGGCACTTTCACATGATCAAATTTGGCCCTTTTAGGAAAACATTTGGACACCTGTGCCTTAAGGTATTCGTAAAGAAGCGAATCGTCATAATTAGGCAACCTAGTTCAAATCCAAGAATATGAAACCAAGTCAAATCCACGAACACCTTATAGTCCCCTAGCTTGTAAAAGAATTAGAGTTTTAGCCCAATATTAACATTTTTTCAACATGGCTTAACCTAAAGTCTAATTCATGGAATCCGAGAAACTTTGAATCTTTAACTGACTTGCCTTTGTGGAATTTCAAAATGCAATAGACTATATGACTACACAATGCATACATTTCGAAAACTATGCAGCTTACTCCAAATAATAAAAATCAATATTAATTGATCGTTTAGAATAAATTATAAGCAGTAGAAACATTATCATTTGCGGTATTTCGAAACACTAAAAACTTCAAAACAGAATTATTTGGTCGAAAACACAAATTCAAATTTTTGAACCACTAAGCAACTTTGGAGGCAAAAGAAGAAGGGTTTTGGCGATTTGACAAGGAAAAAGGTAACTGCTGTCTCATTGAAGAGTGGATGGTTGTGGTTAGTAAGGTATGGCCCTCTCTGAGCAGCATTTTAGGGGCGCCTAAATGCCACTTTTAAAGCGATGAAAACGAACATTTACTTTAAGGTTAGAGCCGTCAAAATTGACTTTTCTGGTTCAGCAGACACTGAAAATGTTACTGTTCACTGCACCAGTCAAAACAAACACAACCTAGTTTCACAATTTTATATTCGTGTCGATTCATTTCAATAACCTTTAAAGTAAATATAGTCAACCTGGCAAATATCCTTTTGTTTCCTAGCAGAATGGAGAAGAATTAGATTTAGCTGAAATTAATTGTTTAGATACTGGTGCTGGGCGGTTTGAGGTATGAACATGGAGCTAAATTTTAATTACTTCTGTTCATAACTCGAGGTTCTCTATATGACCCGAACTGGCAATACGACCCTATACCGTAAACTTTGGTGTAACTTCCATCAAACACTCAGTTTCTGCAAATATTAAAAAATATTCTTTCCACCACTTTCAGCCCTAATTCACGTGCACAGAGGGAATATTCAGAATGAAGATAGTGCACGGCAATGGAATCGTAAGTTCCAAATATTTCTGTAGCCTGCTCAGCCAAACAGTCATTAAGATTCATTTTACTACCATTTTTATGCGTTTTTTCCTAGGAATAGATTCAATCAGATTTTCCTAAGGTTGTGTAAAATCGACTAATTTCTCAATTTTGCAAATATATAGTGAAGGTAAAAGTTCAAATCACAAACACGTTTTTGAATTGCGCTGAACTTATTTTCAAAAAGACAAAATGATATTTTAATGAAGCAAAAGCCTCAGCAAAATAGACCTGCGCATTTTCAGCAGATGTTAATGTTTTTTGACTTAACTGATTTGTCTTGTACGCCCAGCGTCATCTTCATGCTCATGGGTTCCGGAAGGATGGAGGTAGTGTAGTGTGCAGTAACTGTACTAACTTGTAGGTGAAAATCGGAACTTATTAGTAACTTCAGCGATGAAGCTTCTGCCACTTCACTACCTCTACTTCAAATAGGCTACGAACGCTGAAATAAACCGTGTGCGAACTCTAAATAAACAGTGTATAGGCTATCTACACTACTTACTAAGCCCTTCCCGATTTTTAGAGGGAAGAACGAGCCTAATTTTCCCACCCTTTCGGGCGCTCATGATCGTGCCCCGATCGATGAGGTTGTTTAGCTGTTACGTTCTCTTAGTTTCGAGTGGTAAAATGAGATTTCACCACTGTTGCTCCCCTGGAAAAAATCCTTTTGGCTACCCCTGGAATATTCACTATTTCTTCCCCTCTGGACAAAATTCTTCTGACGCCCATGCCTCAATCTTAAAATCCTATTCAAATAAAAAATTTTTGGAATTAGGCTTCAACACTGAGGATGTGTAGAGTTACGTGAAACCAATTAAAAATTTTATTGGTTGATTAGAGTTTCGTCGCGTTTCGGAGACTATTCACTTGAAAACAGATATGTGGAAGTCTGAATTATCGCAAATCATGAAAACAGAGCTTAGTCGGCTGGTTCTTCGAAAGCTTGCAGAAAACCTAAAGCTTTCAATTGAAGTAGAAAGATAAAGACCTGTATTTAACAATATGTTCCCTTAAAAGTAAAGCAAGTGTGTACTAGAGCACCTTACTTGCTCTAATTTGCACAGTTTATGTGTTACTGTGATGTGACCCTATATTCAAAAAAGATACTAAAGAATGATTAAAAAACTTTGTGGTGTTGGGTAGCGTTTTTAATTATCCACCATCAAAACCAGCTAAGAGGCTTTATCGCTTCCATACTTCAACAGGTCCGTAAGCAGGAGGGGGCGCGGGGGGGGAGAAAACCCCTGGAAATTTTTTCGCCCCCCGCTGGAAAAATGAGTTGGACATAGCTTAAAAAATGTGGCCCCTCATCAGAAAACTCTTCACCCCCCTGATGTCCCAAGGTGGTTACATGCATGTACTTCATTCGTTTTGTTAAGGCCCTGTGAAAGTTTCTTGATATCTGTCCCATGCCACAAAACGAAGCGATTAAAAATAAATTTTGAAATGACTAAACGCATGACTTAATAAACTGTTAATTGAATACACTACTAAATACGTTCCAGACGCACACCGGTCTGATAGTTTCAGCTGTTTTTGGTAGTGATATATTTATCTGTGAAAGAGGGTGTCAACCAGTAGACAAGATGCTGGACGACGATTACTCCAACCCAGAAGAGGTGGACTACTCTGTCCCGACATACAGGTGCTGGTGGTCAAGTACGAAACGCGGCTGCTCACTAGTCAACCCGGATTCGGAATATCTGGACTTCAACAAATATGGCTGGCTTTATATGGGCGGCGGAGTGTTGATCCTGTTCGTTGTTTTCGGCCTCTTCCTTGGTCTGTGTCGAGCGACAACCCCAAGCAACTCAAAACCAGCTGATGTCTGACTGACGCTTTCAAACTTCATGCTTCATGCTGCTTTTCCAACATTAGTATACGTTTATGCATGTTGTACAGTATGACTGGCTAGACTTTGACGCACTGTAATTTGTTTGTGACTCGCTGAAGTCAATACGCTGCGTTCTTGACCAGCATTGCTTTCAGGCGCCGTAACCAGGGGAGCGCAGGGGGAGCGAAGCTCCCCCTAGAACATTTCTCACCCCCCCTGGAAAATGTGTTGGACATCGTTTAAAACTATTAGACATAGTTCAAAAAATCTGGGCCCCTCTCAGAAAACTCTTCGCCCCTCTTGGTGTCCCAAGCTGGTTACGTGCCTGATTGCTTATGAAAGTCTCTGTTGACGAAACGGATACATTTTCCTCACATCGAAGCATTACTTGCTGGATTCCGTTTCGTAGGGAACTTCGACGTTTTTTACTTTTTAATACAAATCATATAAGTTTGATATCAAATATGTTAGTGCTTACAGAAAACAGATCTTGCTTTTATTTTGTTTTTAAAAGAAAATGGTTAAGAAAGTTAAAACTGTTCTTTATTGTAGGCAAATGAGCTGTAAAATGAGTTCCCCTTTAATGCTATTGAGTAGCTCGAAGATAATTGCACAGGGAGATTTTCTTCGCTGGGATTTATGTAAATTTCTATAATAACTATGACTATTTAAAATCAGCCTGTCGGTTAACATGGTAAATTTTAATATCAAAAACGTGAAATAAACAGTGGTATTATTTACTGGAACTAATTGGTAACTGTACCCACGACGCATTTCCATAGAGTCGTTGTACTTTCTTTTAAATCAAGTTACCACATTAAGACAAATATTATCAGCTAGCATTGCTTGCCTTTTTAATATAATTAGTTGCAATTAACGTTTACGAGGAATTGTACAGTATGCTCCTCCCGCTGCTCATGTTCTTAAATACAGTTCTCAGAACATGCTTTTTAGCATTGTTTGTTCTAATAGTGTTAAGCTGGGTTTGTATTTTTACATTAGAGAAAGATTATTCTGCGCACTTTCAAGTTTAATACAGCGATTTTTGCGAGTGTAAGTGGCTGAGGTAAAATATGCGATCACTATTTAAACAGCGATATATTTGCGTTATCCGCAGCTGAAAATGAAATTGCAACACAAAAAACTTGCATCGAGGACATGAGTCAACATAATCATGTCATGGTTATTGTTTTACGCCTTCACATCAACACTCAAGGAAGTACAACTTACGCACACATGGCCCTAACAAGGAACACAGCGATAGATGAAAGAACACGAACACAGACACGTGGCGGTAGCAAAACAAACGCATAGATGGTGCTAATGAAGCTGTATGGATAGATGTGGCACTAGGTGCTAGGACAATTGCCAACAGGGTAACTGCCGACCGGACAACTGCCAACTAAGACAATTGCCAACTGGACAACTTCCGACCGGATAATCGCCAACCGGACAACTGCCAAGAGACAATTGCCAATAGGACAAATGCCATATAGGACAACTGCCAAAGTGGAAACCGTGGCGATTCCAGAATTAAAAATTTGGGGGCACTGCGGGGCCAAGGAAAAAATAAGAGGGGCAACATAAATGTCTATCTTGCATGGTGATTTTTCGTTCTTTTGAAGATTAAGTGGCTATGATTTAACCTATCAAACCCCACATTGGCTGCCGAAAATCGTTAAATATGAACTATCGTTATTATTCACCAGAGACACCTGCGCGCCACTTTAGATGCATCACACACGTGTACTGCTATGTCGAATATTCTGTGCTAATCGTGCAACTTCCACAGCACTGCACATGTAAAACGAAACACCATTTCCCGTACGCATTTGTGCCGATCCCAAATGAACGAAAACAGTTCCACGAAAATGAATGCAATTCACATGAAAGCTCGATGGTTCCAATCACGTATTCCACCTTGATATAGACAAGTATAGGCTATTGATAGCCAACTACTTTCGTCAAAATATTCTTACTACAAAATACGCAAAAATAAGCCATCCGCCAACGGGTTGGTGATGGTGAATACTGACTAACGCGTTTTTGTGCCAGCTTATGGACATTTTGTGATTGTGGTGCAACCATAACAATGTTATGCAACTGATGTTACGAGTGTAATGCCCATTTGTAACGTGGATAGGGTGACAATTTTCAAAGCAGTATGCAGTTAACAGCAGAGAGGTTTCGGCACCAGTTGCCCCTAAAGTAGCAAAGCAGCCCCGCAGATAGGTGTGCATCGGCGTTTAGGGCGCGTATACCTGATAGCAAGATGTAACAACAGGCGTAAAACTTATTTTGCAGAATATTCCCAACAAAGTCATTCATGTTAATGTTCACACTGATTTTTCCTCTGACTGATCCTCAAAAGCTGACTTTTCAATCCTGCGTTGATTTATGACTGTCTTGCCATAAGCGAAACAAGCACTAACTCTAAACCTAAACAGATTCAGAGAATAGACAATGAGAAATATAATTCTCACACAGATCCCTCCGTTAGAATTTTATATCATTATCTACTCAATGTAATTTCATCTTTCGATTGTCATGTCGACAGTCAAACTCATCAATGAAATCATCTAAGTCTATTTTTTCAGCTCGTACCCTTTCAATTGAAGGTAAATCGATGTTATCCAATGTCTCACTGGTGTGGAATTTCTGGAAAATGTTTTCACTACTTTCATTTTTGAAAAACTTCTCTCCCATGAAGCGCTGGTGACGGGAAGAGTTACAGCTACTAGTAACAATCAAACGCAGCTTTTTCACTAGCTGTATATGAGAAAAGTGGTTCGATCGATATAGGCAGCTTCGACTTCTTCCGAAGCAAATTCTTTGTCAAAGGTATTTCATGATCATTTTCACGAAATGAATATGATTTGCGAATTCTTTCAAGTGTTTTCCTGATAGAACTGTTTGATCTCCTGGGCAAAGAGCTGAAATACGCGAAAGAATTGCTTCTGAATCATTACAGAAAATCCATACAAAATTACCTGAAGTTGTAGGACATGTGTGGGCAGTGCCGGATTAAGGCTTTCGTGGCCTCAAGGCATATTTTAAATATGGCCTGAATTAATGATAAGAGTAAATAAAAAAGCAAAAAAGCTTTATTAGTAAACATTTGTTTCTTCGCAAAATTGAATAATTAGAAGTACAAGCTAAAAATGTTTCTCGATTTATTTACATAATAATTAGTGGCTAATAAATTAAATTGTTACTTTTCTTGATTTTATCGTAGCAAATTCATCGATAACTGAGCTAAAATCAGTTTCATGTAGCAGCTCTCTTAGAATACGCAGAAGTGCCAGTACACCAAGGCGGTCCTGACTCATGGTAGATCGCTTCACATTCTTAATTCGAGCAAGCTGAGAAAATGAACGCTCTCCAGACCAGTTAGTAGACATAAGTGATGAATATTTTCTAAAAATTACTTCGGTATTTGGGAATGCAATGCAGACTCCATTTGTGTGCAACAATTTGAAAATATGTTGAGCAATGCCTGTTGACTCTTTTCTGCTGCATTTATTTGACTGTTCCTTGTACCAGCAAACATACTGACAGAATTCTGAGTAGAATTCGAAAGAGAGGTCTTTTGGATAATTATCAGCAAGTCTTTCAATTGCAATTTTGATATCTTCATCGGACATCGAATCAAATTCGGTTAGAACCCCAAAACGCTGTTGCACAAATGAATATGATTTAATGCGTTGCTTCAAAGCATTGTTGAGTTGGTCAATTATAACATAAACAGTTCTGACTTTGAACTTGTTGACTCCTGACAGACAGTATCATTCCTGATACACACGCCATAGAATGAGATTGACAAACAATGGCCGCCGGCGTACATACAGCACATCACGTGATTAGACAGTTACAAAAAGAAAAAAAGGCGCGGCGGCTTTTGGAGTTCCCGGGAGATAAACTTTACTTACTATTTCTGTTGTATTAAACCCAGCGAAGTTCTCACTTTCAGACAACCCGTTCTATTTTTAGACATCATCAGTCGTACAGAACTACTGGAGGGGGAAACAGTAGTGAACACCAAGTGGCGTACGCAGAAAATTTTCCAGGGGGGCAAGTTTCGTCACAATCGTGTGACGTCACAATTCAACTTTGGGGAAGTGCCGAAGGCACGACTATTCTAGAGGGGTCCGGGGGCATGTCCCCGGGAAAATTTTGCAAAATTACACCTGAAAATACGCATTGTTGTGCATTCTGGAAGCAAGTTTTAGACAATACTGTTTACACATTTTTTTATTTTTAGGGTC
>JGI24021J15306_10009496_pt1 | contig 12044 bp, 11 predicted proteins | sample Ectturendosymbi1_FD_15306 | JGI IMG/M metagenome (IMG submission 15306)
TGGAAATAATTAATATATAAATACATTTTATCTTCTACTGCAAAAACGAAATGTACCCCTTCAGATAGGTAAATGTACCCCGATAGGTACATGTACCCCAGATTGGGAACCCCTGGGTTAGGATATTCACAGCGTTATGTTGGGAAATAAGGTCAGGAAAGACTGAATCTGGAAAAATATAAATGAACGTTGACCTTATGTTGGTAATTTGAGGATGAGAGTAAGCTTTACTTTGGTGATATAGTAATGTTGCATGGAAGAATTGGATTTGTATGTTGTGCATTTTCCTGCAAAACAAGTCCCTTTGAAGCAGTTTTTGTGTTTTGCATCGATGGCACACGGTTTGAGCAGTGTGACACAGTCTTACACACGTTTTGTAAATATCAAATGTTGGTAATATTTGGGGTGCGATGACAGGTGTTACAGATATGTAGGATTTCATAACATTATAAACAAACGAAAAAGTTTAATAACGTGGCAAAATATCAAAACAAGCTTCATAAAGGAACATAAAACCACTTTTAAAAAATTTTTCGAAGCAAAATTAAATTCTTGTCCAAAGAGTGTTAGACGAAATCTTGGGAATAATGAAACAAACACAAGAAACCGTAGCAAGCAAACGTTGCAACAATCTATAGAAAAGTAATGTAATTTGTACGAAATCAAAACAACTAACATCATGATATAATTCAGATTAACAGAGACAAAACACAACATCAACTGCATTCCCTACTGAACAAACCAGAAAAGAGTATAAGGAATGCTAAATGACATTACAATTTCGAAATGAACGTAACAGGCCACCTGCTACAACACGGATATAGCTGTAATCACAGCAGCAAATGGAAAAGCAATACCCTGCTAAGCAATCCGGGGTATTCCACTACTCAGGGGCTTGTTTTTTGTTAATTTTATGTGCTTAGAAAAATTTTGGAAACCTGTGTTTCCATGGCTTCCCGTAATCTTTAGAGACAAATGGAATGGTGCCAGAGTTATTTTACGAAAATGTCCCTGAAAGCCTATAAGAAGAAAATTGGGGCACTCTATTACCCAGGGTTGCCTGATGTGCGACAAATTTTGTGCACCCTACTACCCTAAAATTTCAGTGTAGTTTTAATTGCAAAACGTTTCGCGCCAAATATGACTTATATGTGAAGAGTAAACTTACACTATGACTTGTTCTGAAGAAAAAAATGTATCAAAAACACGCATGACGTTTTCTACGCACAAATAAAATTTCACCTCTAAAAAAGCAGTTATTTGGGGGTACAGTGCATAAAACTTGTATGCTATGTATGTCTTGCTACGCAGATACGATATTGTTGCGTAAGTGATTAAAAATGAACTTCGGGAAGTCAAAAATAGTTCTTCAGGAAATAACGGATGTCGCATGTCCCAGGAAAACGTAATCAAATTTTGAGTTGCACTACACCCTTCCATTCCTGACTCGTATAGTGTTTGAAGGTTTCCTGAGCAGAGTTTATAACAACATAATAAACTACAAAAAGCGTATTAAGTTCTGCACAGCTATTGAGTTTTGAGACTTAGTTTTGGTCTCGGTATTGGTCTCTAATGTTGCATGTCTCATCATGATCTTGAAGGCTGCAGGTCTCGGTCTAGAGCGTGTTGCTTCGAGACGTTGGATGTTCTACCGATATTGACCTAGCACAGCTTCAGTAAATCAACCTCTTTACTGTCTGTAATGTCTCCAGGTAAAGAAAAACCAAATAATTTGGCAAAAATCCAAGAAATATGACAAAATTACAGCTAAAGCGTGTTCATGACCCTTGTTTAATTCAAGGACAACTTTGCAGAATCTGACACAGAGTTGTAAACGGGCATCATTTTGAGGCCCGAGCCCGATATCACAAGCCTGATCCCGGCCCGAGTCCGGCATTTATTTTTGAAGCACGATTTTGGCCGGAAAGCCAAATTTACCGTGTGAGTCAAGATAAGCCTAACTGCGAAGTACCAAACAACGTAGTGTACTGGTATAGCTGCATGTGCACGGCTTTATCACACCTTGACCAAAACATTGGCAAGCACCAACGTAGCTTGTTAGTCAATAATAATATTGTAGAATGTAATGTTTATGAAGAAAAAATGAAACTATCACGAAATTACTGTATCCACGACGGCGCTATAGGCATAAAAGAAACTATCTGGTGTAGCGCTACAGGCATGAAAAGCCTGTTTATAGGCCATCGTTTCTTGAAATAAGCCAAGAATCGCGTGAGTGGTCTTTTCGACGCAGTACCAGCGTGCTAATTTCCTACATTTTAGTTTGCTAAGATCAAAGTAAGTCATTCAACATTCGGCCCATTTTGAGATAGTGACATGATTTTTAACGCAGTAAGGACTTTCGGTTGGACATAGCTGATTTATATCAAATTGCGACATTTTAAAGTAGAACGTGTGAAATTTACATTAATAAATCAAATATTGAGCTATCTGCAGCAAACCTGATATAGTGCAGTACCTCTATCTTCTTATAAACTGCGTGAACGCGTGTTCCATTCACTTTCGTCATGTCCATAAACTTCCTTGATGTACGTTCGGCGCTTTCTGAACAACACAGTTGCCTATCTCGTCCTTTTTGGCGCAGCCCTGCGCTATAGGCGCCCGGCTAGTTAGCCTACCATCATGGTAAGGCCGGCACTGATCTCAAAAAACTTGGCGATTAAATGACTTGCTTAGACGAAAAAGGCAAGTCTGATATTTTGAGTTACTGTAACTATGCTCGAAAGAATTCAATGTTCTCGTTGATGGTTTATTAAACAGTGAAAACTTGTGCCGAAAGCGAGGGGTATTTGAAATACAGCAGCTATTGACGAACGGTATCAAATTTCCAAAATCGGAAATCCGCAGAATGTACTACTATAGTGAAGGGCTGAGGAGTGTACTGTAAATGTATTTTGCAAATATCCATTTCGTAAAATATGTTGGCTGCATTCTTCAGCAAACAGCACACAGATTAACCAATCAATTGTGGTAAAGATCTCGAAAATGAAAGATAACTATTTTGAAGTTAGCCCCAAGAACCAGACAGCTCCAACGCAATATCACCAAGCATCTGCCATTGTTTAATCACCGCCAACGTAAGTTATGTATGAAAAAAATTATATCTTTNCACACAGCGGGCAAAACTCCAATGTCGAATTAGAGATTGCGACTATTTTTATATGCTAACAGTCCAGCTGGCTTAACTGAATTGATAGNTGGTCGAATGGAATCTCTGAGAATGTTTTCTTTCTGCCGCTTGAATGCACGCAGCTTTTATGCCCATAACAATTCCAACAAACCTGATGACATCTCTCTATTTACCAACAAGTTTGAATTTGATATGATTGCTATCTCCGAAACATGTCTTGACCATAGACATCCGCAAATAGGGGGAAAAAACAGGCATTTTCCCCCCTGGAATTTTGGGATGAAGGACCAAAAATTTCTAGAAAACCTGAACTCAGCAGCTTAATTTCGATTTATTGACTTAATTCTTACGGTCACAGTTTTTTTTCCGATGTGAGACTCACACTGCACAAGAGCCAGGTTTACTGTTCTTGTGTTATGCAGCGATCAGCTTGCAAATCATTCATGCAGGGAAAAAACGGGCATTTCTTCCCTGGAAATTGGTCTTAAGACCCAGGAATTTTTGGAAAAACTGATGTCAGCAGCGTAGTTCCGATGAATTAATTTATATCGGACAGTGACACTTTATTGCCGGTATGACACTCACACTGCACAAGAGCCAGGTTCACTTTTCTGGTGAAATGCAGTGATGACTTCTGTCCACTCCTTTCCGAGCAAACGTTGGCTGCGAAGATTGCGTGCAGACTGTTCTACTATTGTCTTTATTGTGTAACATTAATGGCAGGAAATCTTCAAAGGTTTATTTTAAGTTACGGTAGTAGTAGACTTTTCAGTCGCGTGTGACTGCCAGTTTGCCACTGCTGTTTTTTTCACTAGATCTTGGGTTTTTCTGTTTTGTCTGGGGTACTGGGGTTTTTATTGAAATTCTGTTTTTTTTGACTCTGGTCAAATTTTAGAAATATATGTTGTACTACCGTATTTTCCATTCAAGAATACAGTAGGCCTAGTTTCAAACAAGGGCGTGATGTACAGAGTCAGTAGCCAGTACAGTTGAGTAGGGTTTGGCTTAATCAAATTGTTTTAAATCTAAATGTTTTACAGATTAAGCACTCGCTACTAGACATAGGTCAGCACTGTAATCTATCGCTGATATGTAAAGGGCTGGTCGTGCATGATTTTGGAATGCTTTTTCTGGTTGTGAAGATCCTGTGGTTGAGACACTGTTCTTTGTGTTACAGGCGCATTGTAATAGGCACACGAATGTAAGTAAGACCATTTGAATGTCAAATTAGTAGTCAAATATTGCAATGATTAGGGTGAAAGGAAAACTGTAAGACCTTGAATGTATCATGTACATGTTTCAATTTTTGCATTTAAGTGAAGGCAAAAGAAAACATTAAACGTTTTTTAGAAAAGATCTAACTATTTATATTACTGCATACACTTGTCTTTCTAATAGCCTACTTGTAAACTGTCAGTATTTTTGAAAATAGACTCGAACTTGTTGAAAAATTGATGCAAATAATGCATATTACCTTAATTTTTAATGTGCAAGTACTTGTAGTGTACATTTCACGTTTTGTTTTACTTTTTTAACATTGTGTATGTCTGGGTTTTTTTATTATTTTTTGGTTTTTTTCAAGGTCAATTGTGTTGTTTTTCTTTATAATAGAGTGGCAACACTGGTGACTGCTGAACGCAGACATCTTGGCAGGTACTGTAGTACAACGAGACAGTGACTTCTGATAGCGGCAAGCCACGTATCTTTATACTGTGTGAAAATAAGCATGAGTAAATACGTAGCAAGGTTCCACAACTTTGAAAATCCATTGTTAGTGTGAGACGGTTAACTTGAATGTGACCAATGCACCTGAGTGAACAACGTGCTTATGCACTCGTGCAGGCTTATTTTCACAGAGTACATAAAAGTACGTGGCTTGTTAGAATACATCTAGGCAGGCTTGTGGGAATACATATTAATCATTTAGTACTTTGCGGAGTGACAGCATGGCTTCAATCGACAATGTCATATGATCGCTCCCCCGGTTTATGTGTGCTGAGAGTTCACTATGAAAAAATCAAAGAAAAGCAAGCTTTTATTAAAATGGTGGGGTGGTTGATCAATTTGGACGAGATATCAGACGTCTGCAGGTCTAAGTGAAGCTGACAAGTCTTTCTAGNNAAAATAAAGTCATGATCTGTGGTTTCGTTAACGATAATGGCAATCCTTCATTGAANAGAAATAACCTGCTTGGAAAATCTGCAGAAAGGTTATTTTGTAAACCTGGGTTGCGGAGCCGGAGTTGGATTTGTAAGGAGTCGAAGGTTTTTGGGTGGAGTCGGAGTAGGATTCCTAACAACAGTGGAAGTCGGAGTCGTAAGGTGTCGGAGTCGGACTTTTTGGTCCGACTCCGGATATCAAATTGGATCATTTTTTACATCACACTCTTAAACTGGGAATTCCTGTTGAAATGGTACAATTTCTGTTGAAACTTTTGTTGACACAGAGATTTCTTGCTGTACACCACGATTTCCATTGATTTTAACAACAGCCAAATTTCAATCCGTTTGTGACCCTTTCCGGTCCGCAATCGGTCCCGGCCTGGGTCCCAAAATGTCTGCTTTGTTTGTCTGTCGCGTCGCATTTGCAGTTGGTTACAGTCTTTCCATTGACTGTTCGTAACATTTGAAGCACTAACTTCATAATAAAACTTAAAATATGTAAGTTGTCCCACGTTTTGCGAGCTGTTTGAATCTGCATTAAGATTCTGCGTTTTCGTCTCCTTTCATTTGGTGCAGGACAAAATCTTCACCACACTTACAAATTTTTCTGACTTTTCTTAGCATCGAAAAGAAAAGACAGAAACTGCTACTTTTTAGTAAGCCCAAGCATTTGTTTTTACTTTGGACATGCACATTTACACATTGCATGAGAGACAAACACAAGTTCAAACAATCATCAACTTCAAATAGAAAAGCGAGACAGCATAAAAACCGAATATTTTTTTCATGACAGTGAAAGCGTAGGTTTCATTTCCTTGTGCCATTCGACAGTGTGGTATTTTTTGCAACAATCGCTAAAATGACATCCTTGTTAATTATATAGGTCCTACAGTACAACAAAGTTGTTTCTCAGTGTTACTTCCTATGGCAAACAATGCATATTTTGTTGTGACCACTAGGAAATTCAGCAACGAAATGAAGTTCCTTGTTGAGCCTTTGTACTGAAACCAATATATACTTAGTTGGCCAAGTTCGCTTGTATATTGTGTACAGTGCACACTATACATGCTTTCTAATGTATGTAGTAGGTCAAAACGTTGGGATTATATCATCAAACATACTGCCAAACACATCAGGTATTACCAGCTATCAGTGGAAACGCCTTGACAGCTTTACATTAAACTAGCTGTTTGAGTTGCTACAGCTGAACTCCAGTCCGCTACCACAGCTTAAGGAAGAAACCACAAAGGACGTGAACCAACTTCAAAACATCCATCGATCAGCACCAGACGCACTAAAGGAGAAAATGGCATTGTTTACTCATGATTTGCTTCTCTCGTTTCCTCGAGAGATATGGTTGGACGTGGTATGGCAGCTTGAAACATTCTGTCGCCTCACAGACGTCTGGGGACCAAATTACATAAAGTTAATTTCGTTCTGTCAGTGATCTTGTGACCGGTAAGGGTTTTAATGAGTCGGAGTCGGAAATTTTGGAAGGGCCGGAGTCGGAGTCGGAAATTTTGGGAAGATCGGAGTCGGATCTTTTACCTCCGACTCCGCAACCCTCATGTAAACTTTGTTATGGCGAACCTTACCGACATGATCGTAATAGAAATGGAGGTGGTGTTTTGGCTTTTCTAAAGTCGGGCTATATGGCACTCGTAGGTATGATTTGGAAAGCGCCAATGTAGAAATGTTGTGGTTGGTATGTCTCAATATATCTAATTCGTTTCTCCTTGCTCTGCGCTACCAGACACTTAATGTGAATGCCCAGTCTCGCCAGAAGAACTCAGTTTTTAATGACTTGATCTTATTGGTATTGTTGCACGTGATTTCAGCCATCTGAATTTAGCCAAACATTTGCACCTGTCCTGTAATGTGACTTCGGCCATAATATGCACACTTAAGGTCTCAGCAACTGATACAGCATCAAATAGAGCATGCTGAAATTTTGGGTTAACTCAAGATCATGACATGTTTTTTTGTTTCAGGCACATCTTAAGGTCGTGTCATAACATACAATGAGAAAAAAAGAACCTTAATCATATCATCAGTTATCCATTCCTCGGCTTCTCTCGAAGTGGGATAAAAATATACGATATTTTGGTAACCTGCTTTCCAAAACCTTCACACCGCCTGCAATATTATGGTGAGTTTGAATGACATTTGATATAATTTCATTTATTGACTAAAGTGAATCCCAAGTAGTTTATGCACGAGAATGAGCGAAGGTAGTGGACATTTTCGGTGGAATTCTATTATGGCATTGCAAATAATTTTTGGATACAGTCTTTTCATACAGGAACAGAGAAATACATCTTACCTTTCACCACAGGCACAGCAGACCAACTTTGCAATATCCCACGACGTACTCGTTGTCCCAATGATGCCTCTAAAATCAAAATGGGAATGCCAACAAGTGCAGCGAATACAAGGTACGGAATAAGGAAAGCTCCTGCAAAAGAAGTGAGAGGTATCAAACAAACGCGCTAAATACAATGGTGTCTCATTAGAATTTCACAGTGATTTAAGCTGAGACCAAAAACACAGAAACAACACCTGAAACCATCCTTCATGCTGCGCTGCATTAACAATTTGTTCAAAGTTGTTTTGGTCGATGAATAGGACTCGTTGCACCATCTTTTCGCAACAACACTTGTAGAACATCTATGGGCAACAGGTGTTTCGTGTTGCGCTGCAATGTTTTATATGTGAACTTCGTACTCATTGTTTTCAGGCGGTTGCATTGAGAAAAACAGGAAACATGTTGCTTTGTCTTAAAATTAACTTTAGCATGAATTATCCAACTTAAAGGAAAGTTTCGTTTTTGNCGGACACAAGTTGTGTGCAAGAGGGCGGTCCTGTGTTAACACAGTATCTATCCGTGACATGACTTGAGTTTATTACGGCACAAAANATAAAGGCACAGGATGAACAAAATATTATAAACATAAACTTTTTCATATATGCAGTTCTGAAGGTTTCAATAATAAAACTGCAAAAATAATATCGATATCTGGCGAATAAGGGCAACGCGTTAATGAACAGGTCATAAAACATTTAAACGGCTCTGCAGCAAAACTGATTACTTATTATCTTAAAACAGGGGTGGGAACCTACGGCCCGCGGGCCAAATGCACTTCGAGTGAGCATTTGATATGGCCCGCATTAGAGTACAACATCCCATCAAAACGAAGTAGCATGATAAGCAGGTACTTAGAAAGCAATTCGAAAGAAGTTACTCTTCCTGATAGTTTTAGATAAAGTTGAATCTTAGGATAATAACGATTTTGCGGCCCGCCACCGTATAATGTACAATTCACGCGGCCCCCGATAGTAAATAGGTTCCCCAGCCCTGTCTTTAAAGAATAAGTTCTGTTCGTACTCTCCCAATCCATTTCAGTAACGTACCGAAAAAATCACCAGCATACACCATCCATTGCGCGCATAAAACTAGCATCTGTGACTGCCAAGTCTCATTTATTCCGAACACTCCCGTGCTTTACTGAGGTTTGGCCAGTCATCAAGGCACGTGACGCACAGTTTATGGTGGCACACTGCTGACTAAAATCACGCTTATCAAATGATAAGTTCACAATCACCTCCTCCATTCTTAAAGCAAAGAAAAGGGAACCTCCAAACATTTCCAAGTCCAACGCTTAAACCGACTGTGGCGAATAAAAAATCCCAAGATTTGTTCCATGATTCTCTCTTTGAAAAGTTTGCTTTCTGGGATATCGCATCAAATTTAGTGACTTCCACGTTTTCGTTTGTTTTGCACCGGTCTGTACTTGCTGCAATGCCGTTGATGCCATTCATTCTGATTCCAGTAGAAAGATTGCGTTGACTGACGTGCCTTTTCAAACAAATTGTGTCATCCACACTAAAGTACATGAAAAATATACAGGAATCAAATGAGATATGACCTTAATGTTTATTTGGAAGTGTTACCTCCTAGAGGTGATGCAGAGTGATAATGTTTAAATTTACGAGGAAAATACCAATGACGTAAACCGCAGCATGATTTTCCTGATAAATTGTTTTTCGGTATTTTCCTTTCTTCGTCAGTGTTCTTCTTTCATGAATTCTGAGCTCCTAAAAATAATAAACTATTTCCCCAAGTTTTTGCAAATGACTTAAACTCAATCTAGTTTTTGATAAAATTGAACATGGTGGTTGGATTCGCTATTGAAAAAAGAGGAACTGCTTTGTTCTCACAAACGCCAAAAATATAGCGGAATTTGTATTTGCACTGGCAGCTGCAAAAATTACTGTTTATATAATGTGTTTCTTTTTGACACCTAAAAGTCGGATGGGAATTTTTTTGCTTTGTTTTGTTCAACTGCAATTTTTCTTATATTTCACTTTCATCCGATGAATCTAAGGCATCTATGTGACAAAAAATGGTTTCCACTAAATAAAGAAATCCTTCAACATTATCAACGTCTCACTGAAGCAGATATTTAAGTCTCGGCAAAATTTTTTGATGCGAATATGGCTATAAAATGTGACTTAATAGACACTTTATATCGGATTTATTTCTCCTTATTTCCGTGCATATTTTTGTATAACCATTATATTTCCTATTGCTCAAACATACGTTCCAACTTTTCGCATTACGCGACGGCGTTCATAAGCACACTTACTTTCCCTCTCCTTTATCGAAATTTCAACAATCTTGTTATTTTCCCACACAATCTTTCATGTCAACCACCTTGCCTTCAATTTCCCACTGGCTCCTTACCGGTTCGACATACTCGGATAACACGTATAGCGTTCGGCTATAGTGAGACGTGCAGAATCTAAATGGCTCATACATCACTCTTCTGTTGGTCAACTTAAACATTCAGGCAGCCGTTTTGCAACAAGCTCTGCTAACATTGCTACTGTAGATGGAACCAATACGTACACCTTCTTTCTCCTTCTAGACGTTCTAGCGCTTGTTCAGTAAAGTAAGTTGTATATGGTAATGTCAACATCCTTCTGGGGAATGCCAACGATGTTTTGTCTAGGAAAAGCCTGCTGGTAACGTAATCATCAATAAGTTCCTTTATCATGTAACGAAACATATCTCGATGGTATTTGACAAAAAATATTTTTTTCAAACCAGTGAGTATACTTAGATCGTAACATTCAAGTACAACAGCAGACTGCAAATGCAATGCATTTTTAAGGGTTGCACCAAATTTTTCAGACATAAACAAATATAAATTAGTTTAAGTGCACGAATCGAAGGCTTCCGGCTGCTTTACCACTTGTGGTGCAATGACACATCAGTAAACGTCTATGCATACCAGTATGACACACCAGCAAGCGGCTGTGCATAACAGTCGTTCGTCTATAAAATTTTGTTAAAGTGCATTTCTCAATTAGGTATACCATTATCTTCTCAATCTGGCGAACCAAGAAGTCTTATCCTGAGACAAGGGCGTTGTCATCAAAACAATTGACTTCCTTTTGTGAAGAACACTGCTGGATGCGCGTGCTTTGGTAAAGCACGTTTGTGAGCTTTCCAGTTTTCGAAATCACGTTTTGTCGTTTATGTTTGACGTTTGCCTTGATAGCCATTGATTTCAACCTCCCGTTAGGATTGTCATTCCTTCCAATTAAATCAGTTTACCGTAATGTTTACAGCTTGCAATTTTTCCCCGAAGATCTGATATGTTGTGAGAAAATCTCCTCAGCAAATCACGTGCTTTAATTCTAAAAGTGTAGTTCTGCTTCTGAACAAGGAGGTAAGCTACGTTGATGACTGGGCATGTTCAATTCTGCCATGTTTGAAGATTTTTCTCAAAAGTGCTGTCTATATTAGTCTTCACCTGTTTAAATGCCTTAAGCAGTGCTTTTTTCTTCAAGGAATGAATTTGCTTGGTCATCATTGGTGTACTTGATGAATTCCATAATGATATTAAAGAGATGCGTGAATTGACCCAACCCTTGACAAAATCGATATGGAATGACAATTTCATTTTGTTTTTGAATTGCAAATCCCTGAGGAGTGGAACGTTGGTAAAAAATATTTTACTTTGTGTTAATGTTGAATGAAGCACAGTCTAATCCAGTTAAATACCTCAAACTGAATGGCAAAAACATATTTTTGACAATGGGCAAAATACGTGAATCGATTTCCTGGTACAACAATTTAATGAGTGATTCGACTGAATACACCTTTGTGGAGATTATTGTTTCAATATCACTATGTGCAAATCCGAACCGTGGTGAAATCATGAAAGCAGAACAGGAGAGATCTCTCGGAAGCTAATAACAAACCGAACACCTTCAATTAACGGTCTTTGAACCAATAAAAGTTTAGCCTGGACCGGTAAAAAAAAGCACTTTTCGACTCGATGAAAAAAGTTGCAATCGAAGTGAGATGCGGTGGCCAAGAGCCATCCATTATCTTATTTGCTTGCAGACCTTAATTGAACCACATCATTTAATGAAACCGACCAGCCCTTGGTCTAGTGGTAAGTGCGTCCGCTTCGGTGCTGGTAGGCGGAGAGTTTAGGTCGAAGTTCGACTCTCAAGTACAACAGCAGACTGCAAATGCAATGCATTTTTAAGGATTGGACCAAATTTGTCAGACATAACCACATTTAAATTAGTTTAAATGCACGAATCGAAGGCTTCCGGCTGCTTTACCACTTGTAGTACAATGACATATCAGCAAATGTCTGTGCATACCAGTATGACACACCAGCAAGCGGCTATGCAAAACCCGTCCGAGAGTT
>JGI24021J15306_10009497_pt1 | contig 12044 bp, 9 predicted proteins | sample Ectturendosymbi1_FD_15306 | JGI IMG/M metagenome (IMG submission 15306)
ATATTATCAGATTGATTATATAGCCTGCTATACGCAGTATATATACTATTTTTAGTTAAAGACGGGGATACTACACGAAATTTTAACATACATGTTTACATTTGTAAGGTAGGTATGCCGCCATCACATCTCTTAATTTTTCCGTTTGATCCTCTGGAATGAGTAAACCATGAAAATGTCATGCGGTGAGCTTACCGGAGATTTAAAAACCAACAGGTAGGAAAGTTGACGAAACATGTGGGGTTCGCATATGCCTATGGAAAGAAAGCGAAAAATAGAAAAATTAATGATGAGAACGGTGGCGACAAGCAGAAAAAGCAAGAATCATAATCGACAATCAAAAACGAGACACATTTCAGTTTGTCAGTGTTTGATTGCGATTTTGAAGATGCTTTATTAATCCTTATATCTTTAAATAAGCACGAAACATTAACTTCCATTTAAAATTTTTGTAAGCAAATTTGAGGGTGGAAAGAGCGGCACTTCTATGGTCGGCCCCGGGCGGCACTTGGCCTCGCTACGCCACTGACGGGTGGACTTGATTTGTTGCGCATCCGTATCTTGCCAGGAAAGCGCAAAGACGTCGGTGCGAAGTGCAAATGACTGCAGATGGATGAAGGAAAATTAAAGGCTTAAGATCTTCCGCCTTGGGTGTAGACGGGTGAAGCCTAATGTGGAGTTCGGCTCATTTCCAATCAGCCGGAATCGCAAAACTTTCGCGCTGGCAACGAATAACGAGACAAGATTTGTTCCACGAAGATGTGTTGCTCAAAAACGAAACATAACACGCATAAAAACGCCGCCTAAACGCTTATCAAAGAAGTAAATATTTCATTTAACGAACTGCAAGAAGTAAAAACCGAACACTTTCGTGACAACCAGGTTATTTTTTCACAAGCAAAGCGCCTCCAGATTCTCCAGCACCAGCGGGAAGCAGATAAAACGAATCCCCTCCGCAGTTGAAAGCGGGCTGAACTACAACAGTCCGCACGTCGTTCGGTCCTCCGCTGGGATAAGGAACTTTCCTGTTATAAGAGCACACCCCGGGACACTGCGGTCCGCAGCTGCACCCGGCGGCGACATGCGCGGCGTGACCCTCTACGCTTTGAAGTGGGGGGTGACTGCTGTAAACAGCTGTGCCGCCTGCTCGGAAAGCTGGTTGGGAAGCAGGAGTGCTCGCTACGCTTCGCTGACTCAGATTGAGCACTTGTTCGTTTTCGTGTTCCGCGGAAGGATCGCGCATTCTTTCAAAATACGAAGAACCTGGAACAAGAGCAGGAAACGCATCGTGACAGAGAGCGCCATTTCCTACGGCAGAGGTCTCAAACACGCGGCCCGCTGTGCTTTTTGGGAATTTTCAAATAATTAACATTTACGTTATTAGTTTATTCACCTGTGTTTGAAGTGCGCGGCTAGCGAGTGAACCAGCATCTTTTAAACGAATGTAGATGGCTGATTTGCCTGTGACTCACGATACGTTTCGCAGGGAATAAGATGTAAAAGCTGTTTCTAGTAAGGTTCAGGTGCCGCCATTGTTGCGTGTTAACGTCATAATGCGACCCTTGGGTTACTTTGTAACTTCTCATTCGGCCCTCGGAGCAATTTGAGTTTGAGACACCTTTCCTACCGGTTGTAAATGTGTTAACTTCGCAAGTCTCATCACGCATCTTCTTCATTAAATCTAGTCCCGTGCCACACCATGTTCGACTAATTGCAGGTACTGTCAAAAAACGAACTTCATTGCTAGATAAACAACTATTTATAAAAACATACCGGTACGTAAGCATTTGATGTGCAGAAAAACTCGCCGTTAAGTTGAAAAATTTGGCTTCAAAGATGAAATGGCAAAATGCATTACAGAATCTTAGTTTCTAAAACGACTTGTTGATTTAAATTATTGCGATGTAAATGCGATCTCTAACAAACCATAGACGTGCCACTTTCAAACCTGTTGCGATTCACGTTGGGCACGCGCCTCCTGTGTTGTTCACCCCTGTTCAAAATCGATTGAGGTGCACACCACGTCTAGCGTTTTTTTTCCAATTTCACTGGTTACAACGCATCTGTGTGCAAATTTGCGATTGGCAAAAATTCAAACGCCCTGATTTAATGCATCGCAACCTCAGGTGTTGACGCCTCGCCATAGCAGGCGATGACGTAAGGAGGTGGGATCCCGAGCATACGTCCCCCTAAGATGCCACGACACTAAAAATTCATGAACCTATTTTAGCACGCTCACTTTACTTTCGGTGCATTTCTGCTTTTTCAGTCTCCTTATCGTAAAAGCAATATGCATATGGATCCATATTTCACCCCTAACATTAGCTGTGACTTTACCGAACTTCGTCAATTTCCATGCTTGAAGCTGTGATACGATGTTTTACGAACACGTGGCAGAGTTAGAGTAGGAATGCTGCACATCCAGAGAGAATATAGGCCACTTTGTTGTTCATGATGTACTGTGACGATTTTACAGAGATAAGGTTGTTTTTACTGTGTCGTTTGTGTTCACTGGAGACAACCTTTACTCGTCAGTGGAAACCTTCCGTTTGGTGCTATTCGGTAAAAATATCAGCTAAATGCCTGGTAAATAAATAAATAACCAAACGAGAAAAAGGAATTTACGTCAATGTTGCACCGAATGAGCGTTCTTATATAACCTGCTGTCATGACGTAAAATGCGTCGACCACAAAGAAACTTACACCTTGCTGATATAGATAGGGTGCCAAACTTTTGTACCTTTCCTCACCACTTTGTTCATCAGCTCAATGCGTTTTGCTCTCTCGTCGCGAAGACAAATCACGTGATTGACGTAATCGCCAAACAGCAACAGAATTAGATGAAAAGTTCCCACGGACTCACTAGACTTTAACGTGACCTGAAGCAAAGATCATGTTCTGTGAGTGCTACACTAACATGGAACATTGTCGGACAAGGTCATGCAGCGCAGCTACAACTGTTTCGAAAACTGAGTTTGACTGTCTGCTGACCACCACATTACTAGAACTTGTGAAACATGCGGAATAATCAACTGAGGCAGATACGTATCATCTGACACTCTCCTTTAACTGCTTTAGAACGGTTTCAACAAAAAAATTCACAGGAAAACGTCCACGTTAATACTTATCACGTGAAAGCTTGGATGCAGTTTTCAAAAATTAAAACTGACTATGCTGTAATCACTCTTCCCAAAAGAGCAAAACGTCTTTGAAACAACTTTACCTCTGTGAGCATTTTGCTTGCATAAGTGCTCCACTTCATGACAAAACGACGAGTTTTCTCCGTTATGATGCTGCAATTGCCATGAGGTCTAGGATCGTCTCCCATCTTTCGCTCAGGTTTGAGAGATGCATTTTTGTTTACGAGTCTTTCTATGTGGGCAGCATATGCTTCTACTGGTGCTTGGCGCTGTCATGACAATATAATAAGAAGTCACAGCAGAGAAAACGCAACATGAACACCAATGCTGACTTTGCAGTTAAAACCATTCAATTCCAGAACCGCACTGTCATTAAACTCTTGTGGATGCAACACGGAGAGTCGCAGAACCTCTGAGCAATTAAAACAAACTTTTGCGTGTCTGTGACTCATGGTAATGCAGTGTTGCTTTCCATCCATTGCTCGTACCATGAACTTTTCGCCAAGTAAGCGCACATCCTGCGNAGTTAACAAGCGCTGATCTAACGCANCTGCGCTCAGGGCCTAGAGGTCGTTTCTCCCTCCGAGGGTTAAATTGACCAATTTATCGAAGTACTGCAAGTATGGCAAGACGAAAGTNTCGATAGCAGTTGTTTTTATTTTGTTCTTTTAGACGTAATCTTGCTACAGCTACCTTTTCGGTGAAAGAGGTTAACATTTCGCAAAAGGCTGCCTCCTTACGCACTTCTCAGAATAGATTGATTTTTCTGCAGACGACGACGTTCGTAGGAAGGTTTAGGTACTCTGCTCAACATCAAGAGCCGATTTTGGAAAAGTTTGTTGTCATTTTACTGCAGTGGTTAAAACCATAGCTACTTTTCCTCGACAGCATTGCTGAAGCTTTGAATAACGCTTAATTCTTTTGCATAGCAGCTCTTTAATTTATCCCTGATCGACTTGCTTGAGGTTTCGAAGCCGTAATTCAATCCGAAAAACACACTAGCAAACTGGAAAAGATGAGACGCAATTTTCAGCAAATATTGCGAATTCTTTATACCACACGCTCACGCTATCAGTACTGGCAGTGATTTGTATGATCACCGATTTGATTAAAAGTTTTAGGAAATATTGAGTGTCAAACCGATAGCGAACGTATAGTATAAAAAGGCTGATATTCACAAGCGTTGCATCGAGCAAGATGTTGCATGGCCAACAGCAGCGCAGAAATCTTTGAAACTTTGCAGTGGATCGAACCCAAAGCTTTGCGGTGGATCGAAACCAAAGCTACGTGCAGTTTTATATCTTATCTTCACATCACCAGCAGAAGAAAACCTGGAATCCATGCGTGTATGCCAGCTTGCTCATGTGAGATGCTATCATGCCGCTTGCTTCGGCTGCAGTAGTATTCCTAACATTCCGAATGTTCTGTACCAAACGCAAGATGCTTACCTGCAGCAGCTTACACAGATACGACACGTGGTGCGCAGCATCCTGACGCTCTTTGGCCAAGTGCGGTTTGAACTTGTCCTTTTCCTCGTAACTGGCGAAGAAGCACTGGTCTACGATGTCGACTATTCCAATGTGCCGCAAGTCGCTTAACAACTGTAAAAATGCAAGTTTCAGTTTACCAACAATTTTCGTTGCCATAGTTACAATTCTAATTCTAGTTTGAAATATATTTGCAAGTCATATCGCCAGCGACAATAAATCAAGATGCGTACACCTTTGGTTACATCCGGCAAAAATAAATGGCGCAGAGCAAAAACTCCGCCATAGTAGCTTTGCGCTGTACAATGCTGCATTAACCTTAAAGCTGCAACATCTGGTTTCAGTCACACAGCAAGCAAGGATGCTGTGTTTATATTTTTTGTTTCTCCTGACGAAATCATAGAGTTTACATGAAGCACATTAATCTTAAATCTGATTAGCTGTTCTACATATAAAAGTTAGTTTTCAAAATTCAATAAACAAAATTAAAGCTTCAAACATCAGTGAGGTTGTCATGGCATGCTGTTAATAAATAAAAGGTTTTAGGTTGAAACACACAAAAAGAAAAGAAGATTTTTGCTGAACTGTGTTTTTCAAGTGTATTTGCAAAATCACGCACTTTGCAAAATCGTGCTTCCGCTTTTTCCCCAAAGAAAGACATTTCTCATCATTTAACAATTTCTGGCTTCATTGGTCATGTTCGATTTTTACAAAAACAACTTAAGGGCGGATGTCGTGACCTTGACTACACTGGCTCAGCAGCTCCACTGACTGTCCTCACCTGCGACACAGTAATAGGATCTTTCAATGTTTTTCTCGCTTCCTTAGCCACGTGACAGAGCGTTGTTACTCTTCGCACGTAATCACTCCACGTCTTCGCGGCTTCAAGTCTCACGCGCAGCACCTGATCATGCGATGGACTGCAGTTGAAACCTTCTCTGATCCAGACTGGAATGGACTTGGCGAATTTTCTCACCAGCACTGCATCAAGAGATCTACAATAAGATCTACATCTGCTGTTTTTACGTGAGTCTTTTCTATTGCTCAGATGGGGTGAACGCAATTTGCAAACAGGTGTTGTTAAACTACACTTCGATTTTTTTTTACTTGACACTAAAACTGACTTGCGCTGTTTGCACAACGAACCAATTAACCTGCATGAATGAAGGTCCAAGCAAATTAACCTTATGTCAAAACACACCCACAGCAATGTTTTGGTGTCGCTCTCACACATCTCGAGACATCTCATTCTCTACTGTGTGACAAACTTTGTCACCTCGCCTAACGTCCAAGTGTTGAGCAAAGCATCAAATTTCTATAGCCAGCCGACACAACCGCCGCTCAGGATAACTCCGATTTTTTGCAACACACTTGATATGTTTCTGTTTGCAAGAGTTTTTTTTTATTTGATTTTGTTGACGGCAATTGATGGCAGGCCGAGGCCTGCAATTTGCTTGTTGCCGGGACGGTTGAGGCGAACGCTCTTGCCCCAGGACCGCTACGCAAGAGTTTCTGAAGACACAACGGAGTCAGTGTCATGTAACACAAGGTTTTCGAGTTTCTTGCAAGGAAAGCGAATACTGATGCAGGAAATAAATATTTACGACACAAGCAACACAAAATTTCTTGCCTGGAGTCATTCTCTGTCTCGTGGAATCGCTACACAAAAGCTTGCAATAAACACAGCGATTGAAGAGTACTGACGAACGAAAATTCAGCAATTACCGTTAAATTCAGTTGTCAGAGTAGCCAAGCAGTTAGGCAGGAGAGCTGCCGTTGCTTCTTGATACATGATGTCATCGCAAAGCATGATGACGTCGCACATGTATGAAGAATTAAGCATTTCTCGACATTGCTGAGGAATGTTTTCATAGAAAGATCGAAAAAAAGTCTGGTGAACAGAAATTTAACATGGTTTTTAGTACACCCGTTGGAAGGATGTAAAATACAAAGATTTGCACGCGTGATTCTTCAAGATAAAACAGAAGTATGCGGTAAAAAAAAACAACCAAACGAATCGAGACCTCGAATCTGTACTGCAGATTCAGACAATGGCGACGAATCATTTTGATAAAACTAAAACGATATGTGAACATTTTTTCACATGAGAAAGATTGCATAAATAACCTCTAAGGTTCCCACGATAATTCCTTCCAGAGGATTTCAAAACTACAAGGGGGTTCCGTTCCGAAACGCTGCGATACAATAATGCTCTCGGAAAATTTCGGGCGCTCTGCTGCAAGTTTACATGTTTTTTAAGGCGTTGGTAGGACATGCTTATCAAGCCTAACTGCCAATTCATAATGTTTTTAATTCAATGTGATGAACCTGGCTGTTCTACAACAATCACCCAAACAAAATCAAGGAAAAGGATAAGAAATACAGGGGGAATTAAGCCTTTTTGTTTCTGATCTTAATGGGTTGATTATACTTGCAACGCACCCAGAGTAAAATCATTTTCCAGATTTTTCTCTTGCTTCAGCAGGTAATATCGCTGCTGTACTTCAAGTTTTGACACCAAGACAAGCAGTCTGCTTGCATTGCAAAACTGAAATAATGTTTTCGGAAGATCGCATTTTGAAAAAAAAATACGTTACAAACAACGACAAAAGAATTCGGTTTGTTCTAGATTTTCGAAGTTATTAGTAATAACCGACATTCACAATATAATACTACACTTTATCGTAATTACATAACGTTATAATATCAAAACCATATCTTTGAGAAAATTAACGGGATTCACAAGTTTTTGCGGCTTTCAAAAATATTTTTTTCCAAGTACGTGCCAGACAAGATTATCCTTGGCATTTCCCAGATGTTCGCAATTCACTGTAGAAGATACTAAATTTACGATTAACTGCTTTCACAAAAAAAACTGCTGAAACTGATTTAAAAGTAATTGTCTTGTTCGATGTGTTCTCGTTTGTACGTATTTTTTTCTTTATTTCAGTGTGCGTAAGAGACTAGGGCAAAATAGCACCCCTGATTTGAAAAAGCATTTTATTAAAATCTAAGGATTCATCGACAAAGGCTCGTGGCCAAGCAATCCTCACCGCCGCACTTTCGAAGTCCAGGTTGATCATGTACCTTGCAAGACTTCTGCAATAGTTTTGATAAAAAGCAAGAAGCTGCGCCATCTGATACTGGCTGCAATGTGGGGGCAGAATCACGTCATCTTCAGTTGGGTACGGTGGAAGGAAAGATGGTGCAGAGGTTGCAACTGCAATCATAAAGCTATGAAAGTGGTTTTGTCAAAGCTCGACAGACACTTGGCACCTGAAAACACAAGCAATACAATTATGAAACAACACTAAACGTTGATAAGGGTTAAACACTTTCACTGCAGCTACAATTGAACCGTTAAGTTTCCTGCAAAATTTTTCTTGTAAAGGTTCGTATGCAAATCGTATTACATTCAGGTCAAAACACGTAGAACTGAAAGGCGGCATTTTGCTTTGTCATTATGAAGCGTTGTTCATTTGTTACAAAACGCTACGAAACAACGAAAAAGCGAAGATTTTTGCTGTGTTAACGTGAGGTGTTTTGTAAAAAAAGCGTAAACGTCTGACCACTTGAGCGTACTTTGCTCATTCGCCGAAATGTTGATAAAAATTTATAACGTAATATGCATCCGAGATACAGGGTGGCCATAATCTGTAGCCTCATCATCAGAGCTAGGGTATCGGCATGCGACTGTTGAACAGCATTTGTTGCACAGCTGCAGCAGTAGCAGTCCAGTTTTGATCCGGTTCTGCCCCTGTTAAATGGGGGTGGCCGGATTTACCTCCTTTCTGACATGATTAGCTTCACTTCATTCCTCCATCTTGTTCGATTAAGGGCATCTTCCTCCACGATTTGGTGCCGCTTACATCTTCTGAACAGGGCCTTCAACATGCCCTTGATCGGTTTGCAGCTGTGTGCGATCAAGCCGGGATGAAAATTGGCACAAAAAAGACCGAGGTGCAGTATCTCGCCAGAAACCCAGGTCAGTGCACGCTACAAGCGAGCGGCAATACACTGTGGCAGGTCGAGAAGTTCAAGTACCTTTGGGTGGTTCACGAATGGCGGAAATCGGAACAAGACTGATACACGGATTGGTAAAGCAAACGCAGTTCTGCTTGAGCTTTCATGCTCTGTGGTCACAAAACGGGAGATTCAAACACCACAAAGCAGTCCATTATTAAACCAGTCTTTGTTCCGACTCTCACCTATGGTCATGAATCTTGGGTAATAACTGAAAGAATACTATCTCAAGTACAAGCGGCAGAGATGAGATTTTTGCGAAAAGTTCACGGCGTGACGCTCATCCTCCTCCGAATAAAGAGATCTCAGTTGGATTGGTTCGGCCATGTGTCCAGAATGCCCCTGGAAAGGTTGCAGAGGAAAGTCCTGCTGGCTGCACGCACGGGAAAGCGGTCGAGAACTTCACCAAGGACCATGTGGCGTGATTATATGCTTGGTCCCGTCTTCGTGTGGACCTTGCTTGGTCCGGTCTTCGTGTGGAGCCAGCAGAACTACCACAGATTGCTCAAAAGCGTGAGGTATTTCAAGGCCTCCTAGGGTTGTTGCCCCCGTGATTCTCCCAACAGGAAAAGCGGTTGTGGAAAGGGAGCAATGTTGATGCAGGGCTATCGCAACGGCATCATGGGCCCCGGGTAAACCAAAATACCAGGGCCCCAATACAAATATCACTTCAGGAGCACAAATGTATCTATTTGACAGACTTATAGCGTGAACACGAACAGAATAGAATGTAGAGCTCGTTGATATCCGGGCAAGTTTGTCGAGCCCATAAGCAACGATGGTCCAACGTTAACAAATACGGCCATTACTTTCCTTTGCAATCAGCTGCCAGTAAGGGATTACCTGTGACAACTCTGCACATTTCCGCTGCGTATGACTAACTTTTAACCATCCGCGTCTGTTTTAGGATTTATTGGCATCATTTTAGTGCAACAATTGACCGAGTCCACATTTATACACGAATTCGTGCAGTCATACAGTCGTAAATCCAAGCCACTCCGCGCAATACACTCAGCACAATAGGGCTCCGACTGAACTTGGGAAAGCAGACGAGCGTACCTTTTCACTTTTCACTTTGTTTGTGTGTAAACACAATATCGTTGACTGCTTCATTTGTACGTAATACAAAAGATTCGTTTCCATTAGTGGCATGCCACAAAATGCGAAACTCTGCAATCACTGACACGCAATTGATGGTTGATGCGGACGCGTTTTCGACTGAAGCACCTCAGGATCTGGACACTTGACTTCTTATTCAAAGCAAATGATCTGCTTTTCGGTGCAACGATTAGGGCAAGAACTATAACAAAGTTACCACCTGAACATCCAACATCTGGCATCTCCGCTTGCATGGATAAGCCTGTCTCCACATCCTGCGCTCTGTCTAAAGGCATTTGTCCACCAGCGATGCGTCGACGCTGCGATCTACAAGAAACAGTGCACAACACATTTTCGAACGCGCTCAACTTTCGCAACAAAGGGAGAAAACATTTTTTTCGCAGCAAAAATTCCACAAATATTCAGCTCGATGTTTTCTACTTCGTGGAGGGTTATTTTGCAGTGTTGTTGCAAATGGACGCACTCCATTACTTGCACGCAATACTCAAGCGCGTGGACAGGTTATTCAAGGATTGGTCAATTGCGTCTGTTAACTTTGACAAGTCTTTCTAGATGCTTTAGCAAGCTCAAAATCCCTGATACAAGCGGCGCTCTAAATCCTACTGCGCTGCAGTACGTAAATGCTGGTGTGAACGAAGAAATGCGCTGCAAAATCCGAAACAAATGCAGTGACCCGTGAAAGCGTTTTTAGTAAACGAAAGATCAAAAGGCCGTAGCAAGCATGAATCTGATAGCGCGTTGCTTGAGACAAAAATACCGACTTGCATTTTCTCAAACTTTAATGATAATCGTAACTGTACTCACGTATTGTTGCTTCGCAACACATTCAGCCTCTCGCCATTTCCGCGAAACCTTGCTGAGTACCGCGATGTCAACTTCACTCCCAGCCCAGCATAATGGTAACGTGACTGACCTCTCACTCCCAGTCGCCTCGTCGTGAGGTTGGGAAAGCATGCTCTGACAACTTTTCCAAACACTGCTTGGTTAAACGGCTTGATCGAATGGTTTCGGCAGAAGGTACAGTATTCCTGTGAAGCAAATTTCCTTTTTAATCAAACGCATGTAAATCTTATAGACACGCTGACATGAGCGGTGTTGCATTACGCTGGGTATCAGAGAGTAAATGATTGTTCTGATCACATTTCCCATTTCCCGTATATTTCATCCTGAGACATGAATCATCTTTGAGATTCTTGTTTCAGAAAACAAATCATCGCAGCGTAATTATTCCAGACGCAAACTGTTGTTTCTAACTGAAAACATAGATTGAATTGTACCTCTGGGCAAACTGTTTCGGGTCAATTGTGTCTGAGAAATATGTGAAACATCCCTGTTAACCAAGGATGTTTAAATGCTATACCCTGTCCAACTTAAAACAAACATGTCGCATTGTAGATCAAGGTACTGGCCAGTTTGACATACCATGCCCAAACTCACACCAGCACTGCCTTTCCAGGCACAGCACGAAACATGACAAACACAGTAGGTTGACAAAATTTGCATCACGAACAAGCTGCTACTGCTATCATATTGCACGAACTAGTTTTATGGTTGCAAGCAAGATTGTGACATTTTGTTTGTGTGGCAAATATTTGGTTAGTTTTCTGGTGATAGATAATAATAACCCACGTCATTTTCAGTTGTCTGTTTTATTTTTATTCATTTGGATATATAAAACTAACGACAAATAACGTGGTGAGAGTTCGTTCATGGGAAAAATCGTTACTGTGAACTTTTCAAAGGAGCCTGTAGTTGTGGTGATAATAAATCAGTGACATTTGTCTTATTACCCAGGTATTCTTCTTTTGAGCCAGTTGTTCTAACTACTGCTTGGCCGCCCGAGATCTTGGGGCAGACGTTGAGCAGCCATTCGACTGCCTCATCATCAGAACCGTCAGGCCATGCAGTCCATGGGGAAGTCGATGGATTGGACATTGGAGGAGAACATGGTCGACGGTTTGCTCTTCTCCGCCACACTCACAGCCCGCAGGCAGGTCATACGCCATTTGTACAAGCACGAGCGGAAACGTCCGACACCGGTACGGAGGCGGTCAAGCCGGACGCAGGCTCTTCTTGGGAGGGTCATTCCGGGGGATGGGTGTCGGGGATAAAAATGCGGAGTCTTGTGGGGTTGTTTGCCCACTCCGCATTCCATTGGTGATCCGCCCACTGCGCTGCACGTAAGTTGTTGTTGTCAGATGAACTGATGAGTTGTTGTGCGGCGGGTACAAATGGGTGTCTCAATTTGAGGCGTCGTGCGTTTGCACTCGATGGA
>JGI24021J15306_10009499_pt1 | contig 12041 bp, 8 predicted proteins | sample Ectturendosymbi1_FD_15306 | JGI IMG/M metagenome (IMG submission 15306)
TAAATACTACGGCCAAAGCAAACGATACAACTGACATCTTGCAAACGTTTCAATAACAACTGTTATCATCTTCTGTGCATAGCAAAGAAATTGCGAGGACCTGTTTTTCCCATACTTTTTCAATACTTAACTAAAAGACTTCAATACCTCCATTTAGCTTCATTTCTCGAAAATGTTATTCATGGAACACAGTGCAAAACACCTGCAGAACTGTCATCAGCGGTAAAGAACAAAATTTGAATAGACAAATAGCTGAATTTAGAATTTCCATAGTTTTTCAATGGTTTATGTGAATTTTTGCAAAATTCAATACCTTATTGAGGTTCTTGAAAAACGATTTCACAATTCCATACTTTCAATACCGCATGGGAATCCTGTTAATACTAGAATTTGTTAGGGAGGAATATAATCAAGCAGTTGTTCCGCCCGCGGGCATCACCAGACCTCTGCAATCGCACGCCCATGCACCGGCAGTGCAATTCAAGCAACACTGGTTCAAGCTCTCGACTGTAGTGAAGTTACAATGCAGTTGCAATGCTTTGCTGCAGCCGCTACGTAATTACTCTGGAGCTCTTGCCTGAGCAAAGGTCACTGTTGTGCATCACTCATAATGAATATGATGCAGAGCGCAGACACTGGAATTTTCCGGGAGTCCTAGGTTTTCTCATGTGTAATGCGTTTCCACACCATTGTACATCCAACGCCTACCTTGCTCTATCAGTCTTCACGTATGCATTTAGTTCATTGTGTACAAGCTGTGGCTGTGAATCTGTGCTCAGAGGTGCTCTTACTCGTCTTGACCGATAATTGTAGCGTACATACTGTGACATAGATACAATCGTACAGATCTCTGCTTCAAACTGTGCTTTCATTTCTTGTAAGCGTGTAGAAACGATAAAAATCCACTGTTTCTCAATATTTTACCCCTACCGATCATCGGAATCACCGCGTTTACTGATTCAGCATTGGTGGAACATATGAAAAAAGCCTTGTGACTCAATGCCAGCTGTAGATCAGAGTGAGCATGAACAATCAGGTCTAGAGCTAATAATTTGAAGCGACATCTGAAGAAAAAACACGTGAATGTTTGTAATGAAGTTGGTAAATCGAACAAGAAAATAGAAGACCAAGTAAGTCTTGGCAAATCGAAGAACGTAAGCCTTCATCTCGAAGTTGAGGCATTAAAAATAAAACAGAACTAGATTACAGCATTTGACCGCAGCGTGCGTTTCTGTAAGTCTAATGGTAATTGCGTGTATTTGAAAATGCAGTCCGCATGCTTCCGCGAAGTCTTTCTTTAGCTTTTCATCATTTCACCCGTGTGCTTTTGCTTGCTATTTACAGGATTGAAAATGCGTAAGTAACATGAAATCGATTTCCTAGCAAAATGATTAGATGTAACTGCTTGCCCTTATGGTGAACTGTCACTGCCATGTTTGGACTTCATTTTGCAGTACGCGCTGCAGTATGCGTCTAAGTTGAGAATCGCAATACCTTTCGCACAGCCATTAAGAACTGGGCGGGCAGGTTATCAGGTGTTTAAGCCGGGGTCTCCAAACTTTTCTATCCGATGATCACCTAAGCTATTATGGCCGGTTATCTTACGTATTGCGATTGTTACATTCTACCAAATCAAGAAATTTCTCGCAAATACGTTATTTTTCGTTATTGACTAAATGTCTTTGCGGCCTGATTAAATGCCTCCCCGGGTCATTAAATGGCTTCCCGGCAGTGCGCGCTTAAGAAAACACTTGACAAAAGGAAGGTCGCGGATTGCACTTTTCCGAATGTGTAAAAGGTAGTGCATGGGTGCCGGAAGGGGAAATTTTCAGCAAAAAAGGTTATCTTCTTAGTTTTAAGTGGGAAAAAACAAATTTCACTACTTTTGCCCCCCTGGAAAAATCCCCTAGAGGTAGTGACGCAGCTCGCAAGTTGGGGAAACACCCCAGCACTTGTCGCCCACATCGCCAGGTATCATTTATTTACACATGCCAATACTTATTATGTGAGTTTAAGACACAGCAGGTGCTTGATATCTTCACTTGTGCCCTCTGCGGGGAAAGTGTTGTGTCCAGGAATCGACAGCAGTTAATGCTCCGATCCACCTCGCCACGACACCAGCACAATGTGCCAGCCTGTCGCACACAGCAATAGCATCGCTGAATCAGTTCAGGCAACTTTCGATGTTTTCAAACTTGCTGCAGGCAAACGCGGTGCAATTAGCAGAACGCAAAGCCAAAGCCGCAGTCCGGAAGCTTCGCAGCAATAAAAAATATCGTTTGAGACATCCAATCGCACGCATCACTTTCTTCGTTTCCCGTGTTTTTTGTGGTAAGACTTGCGCGATCGCCCGTCGCTAGAGTGCTGCGGTGAGGAGCTGTCGCTGCTCCGGTCGTGTCTGCTCTTCTTCACCTCGTTGCCTGCCCCGCGACTGCGCGAGTGACTTCGCTTCGAACTGTGGCGGTTCTTGCTTCTGCTTTTGTCGCGAGACTGGCTTTCCTTCGAATCGTGGCTGTCGAGGGACCGGTACGACTTGGGCAGGTCGCGGTCCAAAGCCTGCGGCCTGGACCCCTTGTGCCGGGTGTGCTTGTGCGACGGAGATCTGGTAAAGTATCATGTGCATTGGGTTATTGCAGCGCCAACTACCTGCCAAAAAGCACGCAGCGAGTGCACCGGCGACAGAGTCAATAAAAGATTCAGAAGCCAGGTGCACAGCACCGTAAGCTTAGGAAGCATCGTTCAGGGGATCAACTAATACATCACCCATGAAAATTTTACAAACAAAATGTTTTACCAAAAGTCTCTGAATTTCTCGGGAGCACTAATAAAATTTTAACATCCTATTTTTTTGCGATTATGCCTATTTCAAATTTGCCATTTGTTGTAAATGTTGACAAAATCAAAACATCGTTCTTCCGCATTGACAAAGTGCCCCAAAAACAGAACCCACACATCTTTCAATAAAACTGCTAATTTGTCTTTTTCAGTAGGCTATATGCGATTAGAGTTTGTGCATACAAATTAGAACAATTTTTTGCACCAACATATCTTGGGCAACCAAGGAAAGAGATTTTGCGTGGAGGCCTATTGCGCCAATAAATCATACACTGTGGTGCAGGCAAATTTTCGGTGAAAGCTTCAATGCTGTGATGCTCCATCAAAACACAGAATTTTTCATTGGGTTCGGATGTTTAAAGAATTTGGGACTATACAAAATCTTCATTCGAAAGGTCGGGCACTTATTTGGAAGATGAATGCTACTGTAGAGCAGAATAGAACATTAATGCTGTATGGGACCCAGTGGGATTCCAAGAGAGGCTGATCAACAGGAAGTGTGATATTGAGTGGGCACCGCATTTACCGGACTTGTAACCCCCTAGGTTTTATCTGTGGGGGTATCTCACGGATAATATGTTCCACAACAACCGTGAAACCATTGGTGAACTGAAGACAGCGAAAAATCAGGGAAATCCCCAAAGAGGAACATGTGTTTGAGTGATTGACAATTTTGCGCGATGTATGCAAATTTGCCTCCAGTGCCGCGAAGCCCATTGGAGTATATTTTGGAAAGAGCATGACTTTCAAGCAAAGCGACCAACATAACTGAAACTTTGGGGAATGATCAGACCTCCACCGATGTTAAAACCAGCGTAACGCTTGAAATTTGTTGGGCCTTCGCAGGATTGAATACAAATTTTATGGGTTGCTTTTCTGGGGTCACACTGTATTTCATTTTTCCGGCTAACATTACCGTATTTCAAAGTTGGCAACTAAACTTCAACCGCTTTGACACTTCAGTTCTTCACGGCTAAGGCACAAGTCAATCAAGGGATGAGCGACAGCGATCATTTGAAATCACATTCTGTTATGCCACTTGATTTTCTCCCACAAACAAACAAACAACTCTCTTCGCTTATTATTTGTAAGTGGAAGAATCAAGTGATAATAGCGCGTGATAACATTCTTAACAAAATCGCTTTGAGTTTGGCGAAAAATCCCAAACCCCACGAGGTGAAGGTGGTGGGTCACCTGCCTATCGTACACATGACATCCAAGGCAACATTTTGAAACTTTTCGCATATTTGCACATCAAGTGCGCTGTCAAACATGGAAGACAAAGAAGACAAGCTCACCTGCTTCGAGCCTTCGGTGGTTTCGAATAGTGCGGGTTCGACGAAGAACGAGGCCGATTACTTTTGTTGGACGAATAACTTTCTCTGGAAAAAGTGATTTTACAAAATTAAAAAAACACCTTTATTAAAGCATCAGTACGAACCAAAGCACAACACATTTTCATTGAAAGGCTGACAACGCACTGGTGGAAAATTCACAACATCAGTACTTTCACCTCCAACCCTACGAGTGATGATCATTATTGTACATCTGTGTACTTTCACCTGGAGCAGCTCTCGTGCGCTGTAAGTGGACAAACTACAGATAGACAGCGTTTAAGAATCGAAGCAAGAGTTTTATGAAGTGGCCACAAGTAAAGCCGTTCACATTACATGCCCGCAGTGAAGCAAAGCTATTTACTTCTTGAAGCTAATATCTCTTGATAGGCCGGACCTACTTTTTCTGGTCATCCAGCCGCGCATGAGATGCCGATCGCTTCTCGGCTGGAACGCTGGACATGTGCGGCATCACGTTTGGTGGCTTCTTCGGAGATGTTTCGTTATCTGTTAGCAAAGAAATAAAACGTTGTCGCTCGTTACAAAAACAGAAAGATATGCCCGGATATTCCTGTGGAATTAACACAAAGAACTGCACGACACTTGGCAAGTTACTTATCGTGACAAATCATTTGCGCTTCAGGTCACAACAAACACTTGAGTGCATTGAGGCGTGTAACGGACTGGAATAAATATTTTCATTTTCGGTCGGATCTGGAATGAGCCAAAAACAAAGAAACAACCCGCTCGAAATAAAAAATTTATTTATAATACTTCGTTTTGAAGTTGCAGTTTCTCTAAATGCACTGAAAATACTCAAAACTGAACCAGTAATAGATTTTACAATACAGAACTATAGTTGTGAAGTGTAAGATTTTGAGAGCAAAGCATATTGTAGGTACTGTTTTCTGAGTGCAAGTTATTTGTATTATGAAGTTTCACCGGTTCATTTCACTTAATCTGACTATGTCAAAAACAAACTAGCCAGTAAGCCACTACACTGAGGTAATTATGCCAATCTTCCAATAAGCTCTAGTATTACCGTGCCAAAATGTTGATCGTTTGTCATGTCTTTTACAATAAAAAACAGTACATTGTGAAATGTGCGTACTAAAATAGGATTGAAGAGGATACGCATCTCATCTGCTTGTGTTAATCCAGACAGCACTTTGCCTAAGATAATATAAATGCTAAAACACAACCATTTATAAATGTGCCAAATTTGCAAAAAAATTTGCCATGGCAAAACAGATATTGTTTTGTTTGCTGTGATGCGCCTCAAAACAAGCATTGCGTGGTTCAACACGTAAACGCGAAATAACTTTTGACTAAGTATAAATGACCAAAAGTGACGTGTTTTTCACAAGAAAAGGCATTTTTTGCTAATAAAGAACAGTTCTAGTTTCTTCTGGAATAGGTTCATTTCCAGCCGGAATTTCAGCCTGAACGATATTCGGGCAAATCCCTAATGTAGGCTTACTAATGTTTTTACTACGGTACTCTGCGGCTAAAGTGTGTTTTCGTTTCACAGAATAAATGTTTTCTTGGGTTCACTCATCCTTTCTCAAACTGCAGTATTTCAAACTGGAACCTGCCTCAACATCGCATCAGGAAAAACAGACATGACGAAGTGTCAGTGCCGGCTGGCGCGGCAACCCTACCAAGGTAAGTGCATTTGTTCAGTTAGTAGTTTGAAATTTTACTGTGAACGAAAACAGAGCGTCGCTGACAATAACCTGATTTTGTCTTGTAGCCAGGGAGTGGTAAGCCGCGAAAAAATAGTAACTCATATTTTGAAAACGTTGACAAATGAGCAACTAGCCTACGAGTAAAAGATTGTTTTATATATGGATATGGTGCAATTATTGTGTAGGTAATATCAAAAACCCATCCCTCGTTTATTACGACCTGCATCTACCAACAAAGAGTGCTGAGTTTTTCAAATATAGCAATGGCTCTCTTGAGAGGCCATAGTTGCATTCGTGAAGTGCTGAAGTAGTTCCCAAGTCTTCAGAGCAGCCCGACTTGTTTTCCAGTCACGGCGAAAGTTTTAACCACTGTGCTATCAAAGGCTGGGAGCCGCAAAACACCGCATATGGTATTGAGGGCGCACAGGTTCGGTAACAACGACCTCGCGAACTATTTTCATCGCTGCAGGTGCTGACACATGATCGATACGACACCTTTGGTTCAGCTGCAGGCGAACACATGGACGTTGTATACCTGCTGCAGTGTTAGGAGACTGCGCGCTGTTCGCAGCAGCCGCAGCAGCTTCTTTCAACTTCATCTTTTCCTCCTGAATCGCTTTGCGGCACAATTCGACTTTTGCGTCCATATCTTCAAAGGAAACCTAAAAACAAATTTGCCATTCCGATCTAGATGTGGTGCGGTTGCACAGAGAATCAACTACCAATAAATGTTCCGTAAATGTATTATTTGTTCATCATTGACAAAAAGTGTGGCTTCGTGGGCCGGATGGAAGGGCTTCGCGGGCAGGATTTGGCCCGCGGGCCGTAGTTACGAGACCTCTGCACTAGTTTTTGCCCATTCGAGCCACTCCGAAAACTTGTGAGCATTAAAAAAATGCTGGTTTAACGAAATAAAAACTTCAATGTATTTTTTTGAACATAGCTTTGCATCAGACAAATGTTTTCGTAGCACATTCCTCGAAACGTAACTTTTTCACAAGTTTTCTATACTGCAGAAAAACTTTGTCATTTCACCGTTTTGAAGACAGAACTTAAACTTTGTTTGATGCTTGTGAACCTTTGAATGGCGGCCAAAATTTTAATGACTTCACACAGCGGCAACAGTTTGCAACGGACCTATACCGTATATCGACACCCGGCAGTTACGTTTTGAAATGGCAGAGCAGTCAAGGTTGCCACTCACAAACACTACAATAATAGTATAAAGGTTCAAGGGTCATATCCATACGACTTCTTGGTCTGTTTGAGAACGGATATCGACAGGCGAACACATTCATCGGCATGCTTTCTTCGACGTATCGTTGTCGATGCGTTCGCCTTCAAATGAAAGACAGACCACCACATGTCGATCCAGTTTCATCAGCGCTCGTAAAATTCAAATGAAGTTTGCAACATGGTTAGGTTTAAATGCTGGGACATCTACAGTGGGAGCGAAAGAGACGGAAATTCGTGTTTGAACAAAAGCAGGTTGCATACTGTAACGCTGGACATGACGATAGATTTTGTCCTATGTTACAAAACGTCAGAGAACTAGCCTACGTAGTGGCTCTGTTGTGTCCATCGTCAACTTAAAAGTCAACTTTCCAGTAGGCTAGCGGCAGTCTGGTCAAGGAAGTAGTAATCTTGTATGCAATTTGCTGACGTTGTGATGGAAATAAATGGTCTTAAACTGTAGTTACAATTGGACCTTGGCCACTAGTACAGTATACTATTATGATAGGCCATTTTCGCTACCGCTACAGACAAGGGTAAATATAATTTTATTTGCATGAAGGTAAGCTATGGAACTTTTGATGCAGAAAGTATCACATGTAATCTGGTTCAGTTTTTCTAGATTTGCTGGCTTATTTATTGATTCATTTTATTTATTGGTATGATCAGCACGTCAACATTACTTACGAAAACACACCCAAGTTTCTTGGCTGAGGATACCCTACGCTGTTATACAAATGTTCAACAGCACCCGACTAGGCAAGGCTGAAGAGCAGATGATCCACTGTGTCGCCTATTATAGACAAAGAGTCGATGGTAGCGTGTGATTTTCATTATAAACGCACCTAAATTTAATAACCACACCAAAAAAACAAATTTGAAGGTCTTTATGATATGACCGTGAAACGAATCATACTTATTCTCTAAAGCCTAAACCGAAACACCACAGGCGCTCTATCCACTCAGCTCGGCCAAAGTCGAATCGCAGCTTTGACGGATGCGTCAGTCCGTCGAACCTGTCGCGATGGACACCTTCATCGCAGCCGGCGCCAGGTGCGTCGTCGGTCAGGCGATGTGCAGAGAGATACAGCGCTTTATGACGCGCAACATCACATAATGCTAACAGACCAACCTTCTTGTGGTGATAGACGCGCAAGATAGATATGCAAATCTGCTGAAGGTCCTCTTCAGTCGCGTTGAAAAGATAGAACCAGTGAGGTTGATTAGGTAAAGGAACCTTGGAAATAACAATAAAACAAAAGACAATCTGACACTGAAAATTCGATATTTGAAAATGCTTTAACAACTTCGTTTTTTTCTATCCGCCTTACCGTTTTAACGATTAACCAGGTTTTTCTAAGGCGTTTCAGGGACCCGATTCGGGTCCCTAGAATTGAAAATACGGTCCCTAGAATCAGTGAAAATTGTCATCGGGTCCCTAGAATAAGAGAAATCGCATCCCTACAGGTCCATACTGGGTACCTAACATTTTCCTTAAAAAAACCCTGGATTAATATAAAGTAATAACCGTTGAGTCTTGTGTGAATGCAATATCTTGCATGTTAACTTTTAATGCTACGGTACAAGCGCAAAGGCAATAGCTTCGATGACAATCGCAAAAAACGCCAAAAACAAACCAGATACAAAAAACAGATAAAACAGGAAGTGACGTAAATGATTAGTACTTTGCTTCCACTAATAAACAATGGTACAAAGAACAACATAACCCATGCTACAATTTCCTCGACTCAGTGTCAAAAATATTGTGAGAATTTGAGATAAACAAGCAATATCCTCCCAATCCCTTTGGCTTACCCTCAAAACCCTCGCTGCAAGATAAATGCAGGCACACGCTATGGTCTCTGGTGTGTACCTTACAAACACCGTGCTCCGAAGCGAGTCGTTCATATAATTCCTGTAAAAAGAAGGATAATTTAAATTTTGTACAAGACAGTATCGCCAAGTTTTCTAATGTATCACTGGTATACATAACATCCAAATATCTTAAAATCACAACTCTCTTACATATCCCATACAGTTTAAGCAAAGAAAAGTACATTAACTGACAATAACTTGCAATAGAAAAGTAAAATTGCATTTACCAAGCTGTTTGCACAAGATCTTGATTGCTCTCCATTCCCAACACTTGCAAATAAACGACGATAATCTGTAGAAGACGTAGAACACCTTACAAAAATAGGAGGTAAGACACTTTAATCATATTACAATATTTCTTGTACCTCACCGACCTAAGCTTTGGATATATACTACACTCACCAGCATAAGTCAAAGAGCGTAGGGTCTACCACACCATTAAATACTGACAAGTAGAGCGACAACTTCACTGTTGCAACCTCTCCGTTGGCGTTGCGTTGAATGTGCGATTCACCACGAACGGGATGTGTGCGAACAACAACACCCATATATATGTGGCGCGAACAAGCAATAATAGAGTGATCTCGTCGGGTGATTTCTATTGTTGCTTGTTGTCGCAGTGTGAAGCTTTGCGCATATGCCGCTCGGGGACATCCAATCGCAACACTATTAAGTGATCTGTGAAATCTTCAAATATGCGTCCAATTTTTCAGACAGCAATTCCAAACTCAACTGTTCAGTCAAAAAGGCACCCAATTGCCACCAAAATACAGCATTGTTCCATATTCACATCAGCTCGCAACAACAAAAACTTTCGCTCAAACTGACTTATTTGCCATTGACGAAAAAATTTACTACTGTCCTAAAAATATTATGAACAGTCTGCATTTTCCAATGCAATATTTTTGTAGGGTTTTCAGCTCTTCGCTGCAGCAGACCCAACTTAACCAAGACATATGATGATGAAAACATTTCGATAAAGCAATACTTCTTACTGTATTTATATGTACTCAGTTACTGCTGACTCAAACCACAGAAACAGCAATAAAGACTTTGGAAAATAGGCAAGTACCAGTTTAAAAATTACAAGAATTATTGCATATGAAACTACAAGCTTTTCAGGTGTTCTGATTTGTTTGAGCCAAAGTAGGTTTTTATGATACTGCCAATGAATGAGTCAGCATTGGATAACACATGTTGGACTGAGCGAGGCATTTAAATTGTTTTGTCATATTGACTCTTTGCTCCTTCTGATATCTGTTAATTTTGGTCTCTTTCTACACTAGGAAGTTTCAGACAGCTGAAATGACAACATTGAAAACAGCCACCACTCATGTTCTACTTGTTTTTTTTTTCAGGCGAGAACTCTGTAAGTACCATGAGATAAAAACAACTCGCTCTAAGGGTCTAAGACAGTTGAATTCCCCTCTAACGTCACTTCAAGGAACTGGAGAAAAAGCGTCACTATAGGCGAACTGACCTCACAGCCGAACCGCAATAAACAGTTCCTAAAATGGTGCTTTAGTTGAAGGCCTGAGCCTGGCAAAGTTTAAAAGTGTTTCTTTATTACGATTTCCGCTTACTGTGTTGTGTTTTCAGGCATACTCTGATAAGAAAAAGACAAACAAGAATTTGATAACACTGGCAGTTGTACTGTATTCACATCAGAGATGATCAGATATTTTTTTTTGCTATCTGATCCTATCCTGTTTTGGTTAAAATCATACTATCTGTATCTGAAAACTATCCAAAAGTGTATTATGATGCACAACACACATTTTTGTGTTGTGTCTATTTTCCTCATGAGGCAAACTAACTAACAGAGTTATTTCGCCTTTAGCTGAACACGATTGACTGAAGTAGTCACACGACAAGTTTGGAATGCATGTCCTGCTCAGTTGACCATGACATCTGCACCAACTTAGTCCCACATGCATGAACAAGTGTTGTCATAGTTTCAGGGCTGGCAAGCAGTTAGTGGCTTCTTGTTTGCATGACATGAACTGCAGGCTAAATCCTGAACCCCTAAACTTAAAACCTTGGTCATAAACCCTGACACTAAGCCCTAACCATATACTTTTAAACCCCAACAAATTGTCTCTTTGCATATCCTACTTGTCTCATGACCACTTCAACCAATTGCGTTCAACTAAAGGCAAAAAATCCCAGATCAGTCTTTGCGCAATAGACACTATCTAAATGCATTGTGCCACTTTGGCCCATCAAGCCTATAAACAGCAAGGTTGACATATCGCATAACCTAAGTACTTTTCAGAGTCAATTGCATCAAAACGCACGTTGAAGTTTTGCCACACCAAGCTTTTTGTTAGTCATTTGTTTAGTAAAAATGGTTCCATTTTAACACCATCCATGATTTCACATTCATACAGTAATTTCACTTATTAATCCTACCCATTGTTGCACTTAATCACATCTAACTAGCAATGCCAGTCAACAAACCAAAACAGCATTTAAAACAAACTGGCTTAAACTATTTCACAAATTTTGAAATATCCCACTTAAAATTCAGTCTAAATAGTCAATGTCACAAAACAACAATTTTGCGTATTATGTTCAAGAACGAAAAAAGCTAACTGGCTTGGTACCATCCAACAATCAGTCAGTGCAGGCTCACATAAACTAGGCGTGAAGACAGCAGAGCCTAGTGTGGACTACAGACTAGGGAACGACCGGGGCCCCGGTCGGGGATTGGATTTTTTCCCCAGCCCCTGCTGGGGCAATTAAAATAATTGGCCGGGGGCCACAGATTGCTACTTTCATGGTAGCTTTTTCAACATTACTTTAATATTTTGCACAGTTTTTGATGTTTTGAACAGTTGAAAACACTTGGTCAATGGCAGGCACCAACATTTAACTAATTTTGTAGCAAGTTATACCCTTCTAACTAAACAACATTGCTTTTGACAACAAGCACTGTTTAGCTGGTTCAACTAATTTTTTCTTCATCTTTTGATTTTTCTGTGGTTTGCGTCATGGCTGAACCGATTTCTGGTGTCTGTTAACAAGGTCTCACGGGAGTCATGATTCACAATGAGAGGATTCGTTATTTACACAG
>JGI24021J15306_10009500_pt1 | contig 12040 bp, 5 predicted proteins | sample Ectturendosymbi1_FD_15306 | JGI IMG/M metagenome (IMG submission 15306)
CCTTTTGACAATATCAGTCCATGTGGCGGGCGGCCAATTTGGACAAGCCAAATTTGCGGTGTCGTTTGTCAGAGATTCCCTCTGACAGTGCCACTAGTGTTGACTAAAAGACAGGTCATCGACAACTGTTTCTAGTCTGAGTACTCAAGCTAACGACGACGGCTGCTCAAGCGCATTCGGCGCAACGGTGAAGTAGCACTCACGATATACTTTCCGAGCCTCAGCATACCATGAGGCAGAGCCTCAAAATTTACTTCAATGGCTAAACTACTCAAAGGCAGAGTAGACCAACGAAGGAATTCTCAATTCAAAAGTAGAAAAGTGAACTGAACTGGGTAGCTGAAATCGCAGCTTATATACCCAAATTTACTGGAAATTCCCTAATCAATCATTTATTGATTACTAACTGGACATTGCCTTATAAGGTTTTATGGGTTTTTTTTCATGATTCTTAATTGCATCATTAATGGAAAGTTTTCTGTACTTTTCCATGATATCATCCTTTTAGGCCTTCTTTTGCTCTGCTTGCTTCTTTTCTTTGTCCTTCGCTCTTTGTTTTTCCAAATCAAATTTTATTTGATTTAATCCGTATACAGTTTGTCTTTAGATTCCAGACTGATCTGTCTGGAGCTTTGTCTTGTTTTGCAACGCTGTGAAAACGTAATGTTTTGCTTGTCACGTTTTTCGTGCTTGACTGATCCCAGCCTTTGGGTTGCAGGGCGGTATGTCTTATTCTTGTCGTTGGACGTTTGGATTTTGTTTTCTTTTAGTGAAAGCAACATTTAATATGTACAGACCATAATGTGTCTGCTACAGACATTTGTATCTCAACAGCTACCTCAGTTTTCAATTAAAAGGCTCATCTTGCAAAACGTACTCAATTTCAGTGATAGCCTACTAGGCCGTGGCCAGTCAAAAATTATTCCGTGGCCCACAGGTTGAGAAATCCTGCACTGAAAGATGAAGTTAGTGTGCATGTTTTTGTGTTGCACTGCTACACAACAAAAAAATGACTCGAGACGAACATGTACAAACTAATTTCAGAGGTCAGCTAATGTTTTCAAGTGAGACCGTTGGAAAACAGAACCTAAAATCAGCAAAATGCAAGCGGGAGTAGGTTGACCTCACCAATTTGGAATGTTACGGCTTCCAAACAAAGAGCTTGTTCAGTCGAACAACTCTGAACTCCGGATTGAAAGCGTCTTGTCTTGTTTCGAAATTCTGAGCCGGGGAACAAATTTTAAAATGGGTCCCCGAAAAAATTACAAGAAGCACACTACAAAGCTCTTATCGCATTTCCAAGAAACGTTGTTATTCGGTACGGTGCCCTCTCATAAAACATGATGACCAAAAAGAAGGTCTTCCACCTCAAAACTAACTTCGACAATCTATTTTCGAGTAAATCGTCCTAATCGAGGAAGCTCGTCAAGTCATAATGAGACCTTAAACTCTAAAATGACTCACCTACCCCTTACAGTTTCAAAACTTTCATCACATTTCTTTACGACTGTCATCATGTGGGATAAGGCTCCCGACGTACCCAACTCATATTATGGGCCCTTCTTGCGTGTATTTTTATTACTCTAAAACTTTGGGAATTGGAAACTGTCTTATTAACATACGTTCGTTCTAAAATAAACACTGCGTCAACAGAAAAATAAGCAAAAGAATACACTTACGGAAAGTAAAGACTGGAAACAAACTTAAAAATGATTGTTTGTATCAACTAACAAAGCATCGTCTTACCGTCAAATATATATGACAATAAGTCGTCAAACATTATCAAATGCTGACTTTCCACCATAAACTTTAGCATGCGATACAGTAATAACAAAACTCAACTGACTGTGCTCGTGCTCCAGGAACAGCTACGTTAAACCAATCCTCAGGCCAACGTACATTAAAAAAAAGACCATTTCCAGATGAGTAGCCTTTAATTTGAGGATTGAATTTCCGCAATATGTCTGTTGTAAAAAAAAGTTTGTGTCTTCACAAAAAAAATAAAATAAAATAATGACCAGGTAACACGTTTTTGTCCTTCATTGAGGCCCTCGAAAACTTGTTCCCTACAGGATGCTTTCAACCTCAAGCATTTGGTTGCTTCTTTTCAGTGAATAATAAAAAAACTCGATGTCTTAGACGCTGAACAGCCCATCACTAAACGAAGGGCTGGCGCTTTCTTTTATTTGCTTCGTATCCCCACGCGTGTTCCTCCTTTGGTCGTCATTTCATCCAGCTAAATCAATTCTGCTAATGTAAGCTTATTTGGTGTCAATACTTTTTCTTAATTTTAACTTATTCATCTTAAATCAGTTTCCCTTATTGTGAGCTTAACACAATGTAAGTTACCGTAAGAAGCAACGAGACAGGAAGAATCTTTCCGAAGGTAAAAGTTTGAAAAAATTGAGCAAAAGTATTTAAAAAATGTGTAAATACTGAGTGAAATTTTATCAAAATGACTGAAATATCTTTGAAATTTGTAAATTGTTCCAAAAACGTTTAGAACCTTTAAAATAGGGCAAAGGTTCTGAAAAACTGGCCCAAGGCGTCTTAAGCTTTTTACTCTGCATGAGGTTGGACAAAACGGCATATTGCGACAAAAGGAAATAGATGTTGGAAGTGATATCTTTATTTTTTCAAATAGTCTCGTTCCCCCAGCTATAGATTTCTGTACCCTACCAGATAAACTTGTTCCCTTGGTTTTGCATGAAAGCACATCGTCCTGCGACGTTTTGCAAAACAATTACCTGCATCTAGTCGTTCATCAATAAGCATCAAGTTGTGCATTATACATGGACAATGGCAGATATGACTTCTTCGTTTCAACCCATGGTGATAAATATGTTGCGATCAGTTTCACTTTGTATCACAGTTGAAATGTGAGCAAAGTAATAAATGACTGAAAGGTCAGAGCAAAATCTTCATAAATACAAAATTTTCACCGGGTAATCGGTTTACCGTGCTGGACGTTCGTGTCAAAAGAGGTGCAGAACTGTCAGCCGATCATCACTTGGTGGTATGCAACTAAGGCCGTGAAAACCAACAGCGCCTACACAAAGGTACAGGACCAAGAGTTACTATCGAATAAAGTTGGAGGTCATACCGAATACAGTGGGAGGGACAAAGATGTAAGAAAGAGCTTTGCTAAAAGCTTATGGTCCTTGCTCCTCGAGCCCCTCCAATGCACAGCGGACGCGGAGGTTGAGTAACATGTTCAAAGAAAGGGAGCTTCATCTTCTGTTCGGGTATGTGGAAGGAAATGACTCGATGTGACGAATGATGGCAAACCAGTTAACCTATGGTGGAATCAATAGGTGAAAGATGGGTGATCATCAACGTACACAAGAAGGAAGACAGGAGAGAATGCACTAACTACATGGAGCATCTCTCTCATTAGCCTCCACGAAAAAGTGTATGCAAACATCGGCGTAGCCAGGGAGGCCCAGGGTGCAAGGCCCCCACAAAATCGTTAGCATGTCTAGTCATTTTGTGCTTTGAGAAGCGGCGTACGTGCCAAACGAGAATAATGTTGCTTGCCTAAAGTCAAACATTTTGGTCCCCGAAAATTTTTTGGCCCTCTTAAAAATTTGGGCTGGCTACGCTACTGCATGCCAAGTTAGGCCTACCTTGAAAAGAGATGCCGCTAAGTAATTGAACCAATAGTGGATGGTAGCCAGTGCGATTTTCGTCCTGACCGTAGCACCACAGATCGAATTTTCACTTTCCAGCAAAATTTCAAGAAATCTTCGGAGTGTGCCGAAGATGTCTACACATGTGTTCTTTGTTCCGATCCTCACCTACAGTCATGAATCTTAGGTAATGACTGAAAGAGTGCTATCTCATGTGCAAGCAGCAGAGATGAGATTTTTTCGAAGAGTTCACAGAGTTGACACTCCGCGACAAAGCGCGCAGCTGTGAAATTCGCAAAGCTCTGAATTTCGAGCCACTTCCCCGAATCGAGAGATCCCAGTTAAATTGGTTCGGTCATGTGTCCAGAAAATCTTAGGAAAGATCGGCGAGGAAAGTCCTGCTGGCTACACCCCTGTGAAAGCGGCCCAAAGGTCGTGCAAAGACAAGCTGGCGTGATTGTATCTCCGATCTTGCTTGGTCTCATATCGTTGTGGAGCTAGCAGAACTATCTGAAATTGCTGAAAACCGCGAGGTATTTTGAGTTCTCTAGAGTTGCTGCCCCCACGACCCTCCTGAGAGGAAAAGAAGGTGTAAAAATGAATGAATAACAATCGGTTTACCTAGGACAGGGGCCTCCAATGAAATCTCTTGTCGCGGGGTCACATAAGCTATGACACAACAGTTCGAGGACTGGACATCTTACGTAATGTGATTGTTTCGGGTTATGTTACATTCTACCAAATAAACACATTTTTCGTAAATATATTATTTTTCATTATTCACAGCATGTCTACGCGGGTCCGATCAAATGGCTTCGCGGGCCGGATTTGGCTCGTGGACCGTAGTTTGGAGACCCTTCCCTATAGGATCAAGACGTCAGACTCTGATATATGAAATTTCTGCTTCGCTCTTAACTTTGACCGGTTCTTCAGAACATCAAAAAATGATCTGAAACAGTATGTGTACTACGAAAGTAAAATTAAACCGTGGTTGTGGTTTTAAAGTTGTTTTTTGCCTAAGTATCCACACAAAGCGAATTTTAATTTTGCAAAATCAGTATATGTAGCTGGAAATATCGAGCTGGATTTTCTGTCTTTTTTCGTACATGACGTTTATCAAAATTCTGGATAAACTTTTTTCTATCAAGATTATTTTTTCCTAAAAATTTATTTAGCATAAAAAGAAATGGAAGCCAATCGTTGTTCTGCGCATGTGCACAAGGCGTCTGCGTATTGGCAGAACTTAAATGCTTTGCCGATATGGCCGACTCATCTAGAGTTAAAGTGAAAAAAATGTCTTGTTTGGAAACTTCAAGATGGTTAACTTCACAGACAATAACAATTTAAACTTACAGTATAATTCGTTCGAAAAAAACAGTGTTTGACATTTTTGGCCATCAGCTAATCCTGCCACAGTAATGCCATCTCGTGTCTTCAGTATTACGTGAAACTGATTAAATATTCATTCTTAGCTGCGGTGTTTTCCATATTTCGGAGATGCTTGGGTATTGGTTAGACAACAGACACTGATAAATTTTCCAAATTTTGTTGCAACACTTTTTTCATGGCATATCACCGATTTCGTTTGTACCATCACCAATATTTTCCACCTGTTTCGAAACTTTCTAGAAGGGAATGAAAACATCCACGAGTGTAATTTGTCAAACAGCAACATTGCCTGATTGCTCAGTAACTCACATCATCTACAGTTTTGATTAAATCATCAACTGTCATTTGTTTAAAATACATTAGATCCAATTCATTTGTGAGTTTTAGAAATGTTGTGTGGTTACTTTGTTTTTTTTAATCAATTTGCAAACAATGGCAAACACTTTGCATTTTTAACCAATAAGGTTTCTGCTGATAGTTTTAAAATTTGATTATCGTTTTACTGAAAACCGACAGTAAATACTTTTTCGAAGATATGGTAGAGTTAATGAGGTTCATTCGCAAATGCGACCGCAATTTCAAATGCGGTTTAATGGGAAACCTGAGCGAGATGAGCACAATTCGATTCATCCTTCACGGAGTTTTGTCATCCGTTAAGATGTTTGCTACGAGATACAGTTATTTTTTCCTGAGACATGAGCAAATTGTTTCTTGGTTTAAACAGCTGTGTTGTTATGTTTGCATAGCGGTGAAATGTAGATGTCAATTGGCTGTTGAGCTTCATAAATCAAATTGTCAAGAAAATTCTTTAAAAGTCGGAAAAGTTTGAGCCAGTAGAAAAAAACAAGTGTTTCAAAATTTAATGAAACAAAGCATTGCATTGTTTCAAAATACTGAGTTAAAGCAAGCGTCAATGTGCAAACTGTAGCCAAAATTTTTAAACTATGATCAACACTACATCTAATCACACCATGCTTCCAACTATGTACAGTTAGAAAATTATTTATTTTTCATAGACCACAGCTGATGTAAATCTACCACCAATAGATTAAAAGTAAAAACGGATTGTGTCGGATACCTTTCGACAGCTCAAACGTTGTATACACTACTAGCATGTGAGTTCATCGTAAGATCTAAGAGTTAACAAAGACGAATTTACAGATGGTTATTAAAAAATTGCATTTAGTAGTGGCCGAATAATTTCGCCACGTTATTTGTAAAGTTTGATACATTGAAAAACAAACCAACACCGTGTCTTTTTTCTACAATATACCATTTATCAGCATCGTAATGGCTTACTTGTGAGTGTCATCGACGAATCCAACGTTTCATCTCCCCCTGCTAACCACGAAACACCTCTAAATTGTATGGCTATCCCAGGAAGGTAATCAGCTCCTGCCCCCGTGGCTGCCTGCAAAGGAAAAATGGGGTTCAGTTTGTCTAAAATGTGAATCTTTTTGCGACGTTATCGTAAAAATAGCCGACGAAAAAGTTGGAAATTTCAACTCAATAAAAGTCTAAAAGTGCTTCAAGATCGTCTCAATTTAGGACATAGTTTGGAGTAATAAGGTATTTAAATTCCACTCGATGTGAGGGTCGAAGCTTTGAGCAAAATTTAATAACAACTTTCTCAGAAATAAACCGCGCAATGATATATACCTCTTGAACAGTGTGATAGTACTGTAGGCATCGGAAACTTTGGTGAATACGGTTACTGCGAAAAAAATAACATTCATTGTGTCTAAGGTTGATGTCTTTCGCTGTGAGAGCAGCTTACCGTTACAGAGTCTCCCATCGCTCCGAGGACGTCAATATCGTGAGGTCGCAAATTGTGAACTGAAATTAATGGGTAAAAAGATTACACAAAAAACGTAAACGGAAATTCAAATATTTCATCAATTAAAAAGCAACTGTAAATCTCACTCACTGTCGCTTCCAAATTGTTGCGCAGGCAACAAACTTAAATCAACAATAACCAACTTGTACGAATCGGTAAGCAGAAATAATCAAAACGATTTCATGAATGACGTATGGATTCCTCGCAAGCCACGCAAAGTGATGATTAGTCCAGTCAGAATTTTAGAGCATGGCTGTTAAATGTTTGTTTCAAATGAATTTTCAGAGGAGTAAGGTGATTAGCGCCTATTCCGTTTGACTGTACATANTAAACAAACAGCGTTTAATGTGAGAAATTGGTCGAATATGTGATCTATCTCCAATTTTCAGCAGTGGCGTATCTATGCAAAGTGGCGCCCATGGCAAAGTTTAAATGTGCGCCCCTTTATAATCATTTAAATATTAGCTATAGGTAAAATTTTTACGAAAGTTAAACCATGGAAAAGGCAAATGTTTTAAAACGGAAAATATATGTGTCTATTTGTGCTTTAAACTTTCCAGCAAATAAAATATAAATTATCCATAAGGGTCACAACATACTTCTACACTCATTTATTTTCATTATGAAGAATATCAAAACATTCAAATAATAACCTTATCGTAGTTTATAGGTCTACATCAGGGGTGGGAAACCTGCGGTCCGCATGAACATTTGATATGGCCCGCATCAGAATTTTCGTTACCCAATTTAGCGTACAAGATTGCGCGAAAAACAAGCTCCATGATATGCAGGCACTCAGACAGTCAGCCCGAAGCCTCTATCTCTTAAGATAGTATGTCTTAAGAAAACTCTATCACACGTAGTAAGATAAAGGTAGCATTTTCGGATAAAATTAATTGTTATATGCGGGCCGCCAGCGATAATCCACAATTTATGCGGCCCGTGATAGGTTCCCCACACCTCGTCTAGATAGTGCTGCATGCCAAAATTGTATATCTTACAAAAAAATCAAACAACATATTGCAACTGCAAACGACAATTTCTTTTAAACTGAAACACATTGATTTGAATTGCACAATAAAATTTTTGATGCAAGCCATGCATCACTTGTGTTTGAAAATACACAACTCCATCGAAACATAACTATATCCAGACTTTTCCTGTTAAATTACACAAGAATGATATTTTCAACAAACACTTTGCATGTTTTTATGGAAGCAAAGTCGTCCATGATCTTAACCTTTCGCTCTTTCGTCCCTTGCTGTTCTCATCAGCTAGATCACACAACCTGCCCTGATTTATTGTTAGTCATCGAGGCCCGCAGGTATAAAAGGGATCAGTTTCAGTTTACTGAAAGATCGTTCGCAGCATGCAATAAATACTGCCATCGTCAGCATTTATTTGCAAAGCAATTCGAAGAATGTCTGGACTTCAAGACGCGATAAATTTAACTTTCACGACTTAAAACTACCGTTTTGCAATCTAGTCTTCTCGTGTAATTGCTTGCAATCTACATCTTAACTGTAGGAGAAGGTCGGGTTAGTTGATTCATTTTCTAATTTATAGCTTGTAGCTCCGATGTTTTTCTGGAAAGCTTGATTTTATGCAGTGTNAAGTTCAACCTTTTGCCTGGACCATAGGCGTAGCCAGGGGGGGCCAAAGGGACCATGCCCCCCAAAATTTTTTAGAAAATGTTGTCATTTTGTGTTTTGAGAGGCGTTTTTCCAAACAAAATAGTACTATTCGCCTAAAAAACATTTTTCCCCCCAAAATTTTTTGCCCCTTCCCAAATTTCTGGGCTGGCTACGCCACTGGCCTGGACCCATGCTTTGTTTCAGTGTGATAGTGCGTCGGCAATTAACATTTCCTGCGCTTTATAAAAATGTTGATGAGTTGAGTTAACTAGCACTAAGGGATGATTAGTTGACTCACCCTGTTGAATAGTTGACTCATTTTGAATAAATCACTGTAAAGAAGTATTGTATATTAGCGAACAAAAGCCAGTCATGACGGACAAATATAACAAGTGATTGCAACTGTTAAAGCAAATGAACGAAAGTTTATTCATTTATATATCCACTTTTCGCAGTACAGCCGGTAGAACCCAACGGCTCCCCTGCTAGCAGAGATTAATTATCAAGTGTCAATATATTAACTCGCACTCCTAAAGAAATGCTGCGTAAGTTCAACATACCGTTAACCATTCTAATTGAGTAAGGTATTCAGCATTCTTTAAAAAATACGATGCTGCTTTGCTTCATAAGGCAGTTTTACATCATGTCTCACTGAGTCAACTAGGACGACCCCCACTGAGTCAACTAACCTTTCGGTGCCTTAAATCAAAAAAATCTCAACCAATAATTTTCTGCTAAGAAACAAGCTACCAAAATTATATGAAATGTGAAGTGATACTTAAGTTATAACCTGCCAGAAATATTGTTTTATACATGCACCTACAAGAGGACATACAACCTGACGAACTAAATCTAACACTATTTACTTTTTTGGATCAAAAACACTTTCTAGCATAACTTTTCAGCCCTTTCCTGTGACACGTCAACTTTACGTGACTGTCATTACAGTATAGAATATAAAATCGAAACAATGGAATATCTTTCTCGCCTTCACGCATGCCTGGTTAGATGCTGGCGGTGATTCAACTATGCTACTGAATCGGCTAACCCGACCTTCCCCTACATAGCTCCTAAATTGTCACACGTAGATTTTATTTTCTTACGGTCTGGACCTTTTCACAAGGCCTCCGGCATCGAACAGTAAGCGAAACTTGGACAGAAAAACCTAGCTCTAAATGAGACTAACAAACCTCTTTCATGAGTTAACATTTTTTGCTCAACTGGCACAGTAATAATATCAACTGCTGATTTTTCGAGGACTAACTAATGTTCTCTTCCTTAGTCTCTGGACTGGGGCATTGTATTCAGCCTATTTATCAAACACTAGTGGCCATCGAAGAATATTCGTAAAGTTGGATTGGGCCGGAGCAGTTTAAGTAATGTGTAAATCTGTAGGACCTCAGCAGCAGTTATCTGCTTAACAGTCAGATTCTCACAGCTACGCACTTATACTCGGCTAAGTCGGAGAGGGACGTAACCAGGGGAACACAATTCCCCGCGCGCCGAATCACTATGGGCGCACCAAAATGTCCCAACAATGTCACATCACAGGTACTTTCTTCAGTACAGTACGTTTGCTTCCGAAAAGCGTCAGGTTCGAACAAGGGGGCGCCAAACTCAATTCATGACCCGGACGCCATCTCACCTCGTTATGCCTCTGCAGCCAGATTCTGACTAATATCTTCTTGCCTGAAAAGCAGCAGCACGGACTCACCTATCCTTTCTTGTAGCGTAAGAAGGACGAGGTCTAGTAACTATGGCATCAGGAGCGTAACGAGGGGTGCAAGGGGGCACAATGCCCCGGGTGCCAAATCACTATGGGGGCGCGGCGCCGAATCACTGCGAGGGGCTCCAAATGACTGCCGGAGGCGCCGGAAAGTCCCAACAATGTCACATATACATTCTTCAATGCATTAAATTTGCTTCCGAAAGATCTCAGGTTCGAACGTGGGGGCGCCAAACTTGTTTCTTGCCCTCGGAGCCATTGAACCTCGTTACACCCCTGTATGGCATGCGAGCGTTCTTGTTCTGTCACAATGTCTGACCAGTCGTGTTGTCACAATATCATAGTTTTGTCATAACGCTTGGTGGTGCTGATGCAACACGCCCGACTTATTACATATTAGCCTATTAGGTAAGGGGTTGTCTTGATGCAGATTTGCAGTGTGTGAATGTATGGGGCGAAAAATAGAAGTTCACGAAACTGCAAAAAAAGCTTTTACTTTTTTCCAAGCATTTTTTGCGGCCCCATAAAAGTGGCGCCCATGGCAAGTGCCATGCCTGCCATACCCAAGATACCACACTGGTTTTCAGCATATATTTTATTTTAATACAACCACTGAAAACATTAAAAAAGAGCAATGCCCAAGTGATCGTCAAACCTTCTTCAGACACAACTCATCAATCAAAAAGAAAGATTGATCAGAAGCGGTGGAGATTAGTTGGACCATAACTTCCAGAATTTACCATCACTTATAAAGTGGATAGTCTGTATTCAGCGGAAAAACTACTGCGCTATCGACGCAGAGGATGAATTACCTGTTTGTCGTTGGGGAACGCCTGTAAAAGTTATGTTGAAGTATGAGGTGCCAATATCAAATGGAACCGCATGGTGCGTCTGAAAATAACAAAAAAGTTTGCATCAACATTAAATTAATGTAGGCCTAGGATGAGATGCTGCATGAAAGAACAGAAAGCAGTTGGTGAAAACTTGTAGAGGATGTAAACCAAAAAGTTATTTTGAAGTGTCAAGTAAAGTACTTCTCTTTGTTGTCCTGCGTTTCATGACGTGATCGATTTGAAATCACAAGATTACCTCAGGGACAGTGGCGTACGAGGCGGGGGGGCCCGCCCCCCCAGCTGAAAAATTCAGGGCAAACTCTGTTTTCAGGGAAAGCACAAGTTGTTCAAAAATTCTGAAAGATAAAAAATATTTCAATACAGTGAAAAACTTCAGGGCAAATTCTGTTTTTCAGGACAAGCGCAGGTTGTTCAAAATTCTGAAAGATAAAAACTATATATTCAATACAGTGAATTCAGGGCACACTGTTTTTCAGGGCAAGCACAAGTTGCTCAAAAGTCCTTAATGTGNAAGCTATATTTAATACAGTGAANATTTTCAGGGAAANCTCTGTTTTCAGGGCAANCGCAAGTTGTTCAAAATTCTGAATGATAAAAAATACATATTCAATACAGTGAATTCAGGGCACACTCTATTTTTCAGGGCAAACAAAAGTTGCTCAAACATCCTGAATGTAAAACGTATTTCAAATACAGTCAAAAATTTCATGACAAACTCTGTTTTCAGGGCAAGCGCAAGTTCTTCAAAAATCCTGAAAGATAAAAAATATTTCAACGCAGTGAAAAATTTCAGGGCAAACTCTGTTTTTCAGGGCAAGCGCATGTTGTTCAAAATTCTGAATGATTAAAAATATATATTAAATACAGTGAATTAAGGGCACACTGTTTTTCAGGGCAAGCACAAGTTGCTCAAAAGTCCTGAAAGATAAAAAATATTTCAACACAGTGAAAAGTTTCAGGGCAACTCTGTT
>JGI24021J15306_10009502_pt1 | contig 12038 bp, 12 predicted proteins | sample Ectturendosymbi1_FD_15306 | JGI IMG/M metagenome (IMG submission 15306)
TCGCATATTACCTCCGGAGTAATTTACCCCACTTAGGCAACCACTGGGTTACCATTCAAACGTGAAAAAATAGCACGGTTAATCGCACAAACCGGATGTTTCAATAGAAATGTTATTTTAATTTTTAGATTTAAACATTCATTCCGCGCCGCTTTAACGTGAGTAAAAGACACGCTTCCGAGATTAAGCAGCTGAGTATCGCCATTGGGATGGCCAGAAAGCAAAGTTACTCTTTCTTCGGCCGAGAAGTCGACGTCGTATGGTGGTCTGAAGCTGCCACGCCGCATTTAAAAACTTATTCGCACATTCAACAATAGTGTGGCTCAAGTGCAGTTGAATCTTCATAAATATACATTGTCGCATCACAGAAGAACATGGCGGGAGTACTGTAGAAAATTAGTACCATGCAGGTGTACACATTGTAGAAAGCTCGTCGAATTACAGAAAGCCAAAGCGGCATCACACGCTGCGTGGAGCTCTGTCAAATGCGACAGTGGCACAGATGTTATTGTTAAAGGGACTTGGCATGTCGACTAAACAGTACCCCTAGTTGCGCTTGCGCCCCTGAATGTTTGCATGCAGACTCGAATTCGGCCTGCAAAATTTCAAGATACTTAACCCCGACTTCCATCTCTGCCGGAACTTATCCAAATAACACATAGCGGCGTAAAACTAGCACTGGCGTAACGTTTAAAAGGGACACATTCCCGTTCAAAATTTTTCTATGTTGCAGAGCATGTAAGGGTTCGCGCCCCCCTAGAAATTTCTTGACGCCCCCCTGGTTAAGAACCACTGGTCTATAGTGATGCTAAGTCCATGGTGTAGATTCAATTTGCTTTGGAGTTCCTACAGAATACTGCTGTGACGTAGCAACGCAGCCAGTGTTTTATTAACTGTAACTGCAAGTGAGCACTTTTCACAAATCTATCTGTTCAGTAAAAAATAATATACTGGCTAGTGTGGGTTAATGGTGATTTTATTTATATTTTTGTGATAAACATTTGTAACGGAATAGGTATGGCTTTTGTGTGATAAAATGATTTTATATTCTTTGCAGACTCCCAACATCTGGCTATCCTGTNATGATGCTCAGCGGAGGCAAGTACAAAGTGTGTGTGGATGGAAATGTGGTCGAGGAAATTGANTGCTTTTCAATGNCTTTAGTAGTAATGATCTCCTGTTACTGGTTGCTTACTATAGAATTTCCCAAAAATGTAGCTAAAACACTTCATTTTATATCATATATTTTGAAATTAAATCACGAAACACCAAGCTCCGTCAGTAAAATGATGAAGACCATATCGTCCTTTCGTTAGCGGTTTATCCATGTCGAGTATTATTCTCAGTGCAGCGTTCCTCAACCACCCATTCAAAAGCTAAGTCCCGTTCGGGCTGCTTTTTGATCCGACTTTGCAACTCCATAACTCGCCGGTCGATTTGGTTAGAGAGGTGTTGAAACCCTCTACGGCTTTGGCAAGTCTTCTGGTTGAGATTGAAAAAACATACTTCGTTTTGGGTTCTCTGTGGGGGACATCATAATGGGGGCATGTCTTCACGATTTTATGGCTAAGGTTACCTGGCCCTGGGCGCCAACCCAACAGGCTTTTTTTTTAATCAGGCTATCGTCTGAGTCGTTAGAGCACCTGATTGGCTTTCTTCCATATCTGGAGCCAAAGTTATGACTCAAAAACCAAACAATAGGGTAAAAATTCTACTCCCACAAACTCTGACCCCGTGGTATATTATACCCATATTATATATGTCCATACCTCACCAGCAGATTGAGCTAGAGGGTTGTTTAAACCCTCTAAAGATGGGGAAAATCTTGCAGTTTACAATAAAAATAATTGTTTTAGTTCTGGATGTCGGATTTTTTGCTAATGTTTACATAATGGGAGTATGTTTGTCATTTTTTTCATAACTTTGCCATTTTTTATTTATGTTTGAGCCATAATTTTGGCTCCAGTTATGCTAGAAAGCCAATGAAGGGCTCCAAAAACGCGGATTTTAGCCTTGTTTCCAAAACAACTTGAGCCAAACAATGACCTGTTGGGTTGGCGCCCAGGGACAGGTAAATTCGACCAAAAATAACGAAAACACGCGGACTTGCAACGTCACCCACGGGGAACCAAACCCAAAACGAAAAAAAGTTTTATTAATCTGAACTGAACTAGAAGACTTGTCGAATCCGTAGAGAGTTTCAACACCTCTCCAGCAAAATCGGCTGGCAACTTCGGGAGTTGCAAAGCTTGGTCAAAAATTTGCCCGCACGAGACTTAGGTTACTTTGTTCAGTTCAACCCAATCTTAGATGTTATGACCCCTTGTACACTTGTAATGGCTACAAGAATTGGTGATAAGATGTATGCTCCGCATACAAGCAACGTTGTGTGAGTGCATATTGTTTCATCAAAGTCTGAAACAGAGGGCTAAACCTTATGCCACTGCAATATTGTCTCCCTGTGTTGTAGCCCGGTGTCAAGCGAAATTTCTGACTTACCGCCATGCGCGAATGCACAGAGTGATATTCTACGTATCAAATATGCTTAGAAAACTGATAATTATGGCTTAGGGTTTAGTGTTTAGGTAAGTGTAGCGGGTTAGGGTTTGTGTTAGAGTTAGAAAAAGAAAAATAATGGAGGTCCAAGACTATTTTCAGGGTTACAGTTGCTCCCGCACTGTGGATATTCAACACGTAACTAAGAAGTTTTAATTTAAACAACACACATCAAAAAACTAAACGCCAAGTTTTAATCCGTTACTCTGAGAAGCAAAATAATTGACATACTAGGTCAGAAATTTTGCTTGACACCTGTTTGCGCGTAGTGTTGAATTTCTGAAGTGAATTGCTTCGCAGTGTTGGACGTTTTCTTTCTGTAATCGTCTCAACGGCAATTGCAGTTAGTTTCACCTCGACTAACGCTGTGTTTTTGTTGCAAGACATACGCACTGCAGTGCTTGCGGTTTATACTTCTCCACACGTTTGCTGGTAGAGAAGCGTTGTTTTTCTGAAGTGAAATGCTCGTTTGCTTGTAGTTCAGTTATCAAAGTGAGAGACGAATATAGACGATTTGAAAAGTGAGAGTCATGTGCTATACTTCATTCACTCGTACAAAATGATGTTACCTGACATAGCGTTCATGTTAATTTTTATCCGTTTGTATTTTTATGCAGGCCTTAAGTAAAACGTACCATACTTCATTGTTATGTGGGGTTGCCTTGCCTTTTATGCTCGTTGCCATTCTTCAGGTGCAAATACAGCAGTTCTTGAAACTTGATACTATTTGTGACGATTGTTTATTTTACAGCTGCAAGCTCTGCATAGAGACTATACATGTTTGTGTGTGAGTGTTAAACTTTAACAAGTCTTCACACACATAGCAACCTGTGCCTGATCTAGGGGGCAATCACGGCTGCCTCTTAAATGATGTCTTTCGGCGCCACACTCTCAAAACTACCTGACCTTTTATGCCATTCTGATTTTTTGGTTCGTGTGATAATTTTTTTAAATATTTGAACTCTTTAAGTGATCAACAAAGCGACCTGGAACTGCCACTCATATCAGGTCAACTTGCTCAGAAGCAGAGTGAACCTTAAAAAGCATACCCCAAGGTAGGGTGTATTCTGAAAAAAAAACACTCCTGTTCAGGTGGATAATTTGCACCCTACTTGGGTGGTATGCAGGNGTGTAATTTTCCAAAAAACACATTTTGAATACACCCCACCTTTTGTAACGCCTTTGAAGGTGTTTTTTTACCACTTCGCAGATAACAGGTCATTTTTTAGTTACTTTGTTTTTATAGGTCATTTTTTATTTACTGTACCTCCAGTATACAGTAATTGAAACACAGCAATGGGTCATACAACGACCTACAGTGAATGAAACACCACAAACGCATTATCTATCTGTACTAGATGTTTGTTTTATTTGCTAGTCTCCGAAAATCTCGACGATAATAACTGTGCGAATTAACTCTCCCAAGTGTTCACTTGTTATAGTGTTGCACGATGTTTTGATTTTACGAACTTCATTACGGAGAATATAGTCACAGCAGTATATGGTGCTAGATATAGAAATGAGACGTGTACTGGTGTTTTAAGTTCTGGGTATTTACTTTCTGGAACCTGTCGCCAGAACTCATCTCTAGAGTAGCACTGACTGAAATTTATAATAACCAGATCTTGCATTTTGGTCAGATACATTTCTGCAGCAGACAAGTTTGTGGCAAACAGTTGATGAATTGGACCGCCATCATCGACTGTATTACCGCTGAAAGCATTTACAAGGAATACAAAGCACAGTTTTTATTTCTGCAAATGGTAAAATCTGGGTTGGAATTCCTCCAGTAATCTTGCAATGTATTTTTTATTCTCTTCGCTTTGTGGCCTGCAAATTGCCTTTTCGCGAAAAGCATTCGTTTTCATTCTGACATTGGTAAAATGACAGAATGTTTTTGACAATATGTCTCTTTGAAAAGTTTTAATTTTGGTAAGAAAACTTAAGTAGCCTTGTAACAAACTCGCGAGGACTCCCTGGTAACTAACTCACAAACTTGTGTAAACACATTGATTAATGAAACAAACATTAAATATGAGGCGACAACTCGCCATCAATTTAAAATATTGCAATTCAGCTAGAAGAACCAGACAAAACAACTCTGCAAGCCGCAGTTTACCCACATTGCCCTATACCCTTGAATTTATGTTGCCTCTGCAATTGACCTTCTTTGACCCCAGTTTGAAGCATTCCCCAGTCTTTTACCCCAAATAAAGTGCTGAAGATAGGCCATGGTCATTGACATTATCAATGAAATGTTAACTTGTTGCGTGGCAGATCGCATAAATAACAAACCGATTTACAACAAATCACGCTCGTGACAGAACAAGCTATGAAACGCTAAGATCATGCTTATCCCGTTTTACAAACAACCATTCACCTGTTCGCAGAAGATAAGCTGACATTTACTGTGTCAATGCACGGTTTCTTGCAAAACACAAGGTCACCGAAACTCAGCAGTATCGTCAACAGAGAGAAGAGGGCTGTCTTGCCCCACTATTTTTCAAGAGGGGTCCGAGATGCTAAGGTCTCCCCACTATTTTACGGCATGCTTAGGTTTTCGTTACAAAGTATATCATTTTCAAAACTTTGCTGAGCGCCTAAACGTGCTTAATAGGCAAGCTTATTTTCATCTCAACGTTGTTGTGTAGTTATACCGTACACAAGTCGCTCCATCTTTCACTGATGACCTGATGCAAAATAAACTCTGTGGCAAATTAATGAACAATCTGTTTGCCGTAACGAAGCTCAGTATAGTCGTGTACGCAGTGAAACTTAATTATATTAGGTAGTTCTTAAAAATATATCACACTCACAAGAGGTTGTTGCCCGGAGTGTAAGAATACAAAGTCTTACAAACAGATATGACGAAATGTTTTGGGGATGTTTTTTCACTTATAACAGGAATTATTCGAGAACGTTTATACCAATTTTGCAAACAGATTTTTCCGCAAGTTTGCTTCAAAGAAAACCGTGTATCTTTTAGAGCCAGTGGTGCTGACAAAATATGAAACGTTTACGATAAAATCACAGCGAGTCATTTTTTCATTTTAATCTTTTTGGAAATTGTTGAAAAAGTACGTCTCAATGCTGAATGATCACTGATGTCGCCACACAACCAATCATCCAAGTTCCACTAGGCAGTACGCCAACTCTGGTTGGGTAACAGCATCTTTCTTCCCCGGCTACGCCAGTGACGCTGGCTTTCTCACTTAGTCGTTTGCGAAGGGCGTAAACGTTACTAAGCATCTCCTCCGTAACTAAGATTACATTCGAATCATGCGCGAACATTGAATGTCATTACCAACGCCACACCTCTCCTCAATGGGTCTATTCAACCGTTAGCGAATTTTTATGTTGACCTTCAAAATCTCGAAGAGATCTTGTGTAATAAGATTTCTAGCCTTCCAAATGCTGAGACAAGGATGTAGCTCCGATCACACTTTGAGACATGATGAAGTTAAACTTCAATTTCATGCAAATGACTTCTTTTCCAATGTTAAACCAATTCTGTGTTCACTGTAAAACTAAACTACTTTAAATCTGTATTTTAAAGCTGAAAAATAGTATCTGATCGCTGCTTAGCACATAAGTTCGTTTTGTTTCAATGTTATTAACCTCAAGTTTAAACAAAAGGATGTGTAGCTCAACACATGTTTTTTTCGTGCACATTGAGCAAAATTACAAAACGTGCATTTTAATTTACTGTAAATCTCTGGTTGTGTCCAGGCCCGTAGCCACGTGGCTGGGCTATTTGGGGGTAGTTCCCCCCAGACGTTTTTGTTATATCCCAGATTTTGTTGTGCCCAGAACAATTTTTATACAGAATTGTTTTAAACATACATAAAAACAACAATCTTACCTCCTAAAAATGTGTTTTGCCACCCCCCCACAACCCTTCAAACCTGGTTACGGGCCTGGTTGTGTCTACCTCTCCACCAACCCTGAAAGAAAAATTGCATCCAATCCTGCATTTTTCTATTTGTTAGCATTAGTAGTAATCGACTTTAAGGCACGCTCATGGCGCAGATATATGTGATTTTCACTGAAATAAATTCTGCCGTATTATTTGAGCGAAACCTGTCAGTTTTTTCACTATTGTTGGACGCATCTAAGACATTTGATAGAAATAACCCTGTTCACCATTTTTTTAACTAATTATGCGTGATATGCTTCTGTGTACTTCGAGAATTTTGGTGGGTTGGTACAGGAACTAGCAAACAATTTATTATTACATCAGTTTTAGCTTGTTATGCATCAGCCTCAAAAGAGACCAAAACGTTTTCTCATTCCCCTGTGTTCGCATTAGGTATTCAGTACATCAACTCCGTTTTCTCTCGATTTTATTCATACATCATCGTTCCGATTGTGTAGGTCACCTCCCGTGAAGATTCAAAACGTGATAGGTAATGGAGGCGTGTCGTGCTGCTGAAGGTAAAACAATCAAGTCTTCACACTCGAGATCGATTCCTTGAGATTCTTCGTCTTCGCCCTGCTCCACTGGAGACAAAGGACAACCGTCATATTGCGCCACAAAATTCACGTCCTACGTCACGCATCCGCAAACAAAAACTGGCGCACGCATCTTGATGCAGTACCACTTGTAAGTGGCGAGTGCCATTTACTATCGTTTGCTGTACACGGTAACAGCAGATTGCCTATACAGTGCCGATATAGTCTTGGTATAATGTCACACTAAAATAGCTATTACCTGAAATCACTCCACTTGTCTTTCCTTAGTTACATCAGGTGCGTTTTCAACAACACAATTTTTGGGTGCAGACAAATGAAGCTCTTCCAACCTCTGAATAAACGTTCGTATTTCTTAAAAACATAAACAACAAGCGCTAAATACCCGAAATTATAGCAAGATTACAACAGTCTCCCAAATAGTTCTGATGAAAATGAAGGCAATGCAATAGAAGGTACAAAATTGCAAAGTCTCAGAATAAAATTGTGGATGCTTTAAGTGTCTTTTTTACAAGGAAAGAAATGACAAGCTTCACAGTCTTATTTATGGTCTCCTTTTATTCTGCGCGCTGAAGGAAATCGAGGTATCTTTTGTTTCTTTTGACGCATTGACCATCTTGCTGTTGAACGTCGGCGAATAGTTTCTTCAACAGCAATAAAATTAAACAGGATCTGGTTTCCGTGAAACGTTAATTTTTACAACCGTTTGGCATCGCACTTCAGTTGACAGCGCAACAAACCGCAAAAACGAACATTCGTGACTTGGCAGAGTTCTTGCCGGAATGCCTGAAGAAAGCAACACGCACAGATTGCACGCGATTGCATACATCGCCAATCACGTCAGGTCGAAGCCGCTGTTAATCCACTTGTCGAAATGAGACAAGATCACGTTTCGTGCGTGATTAATTCCTTGACTGGGATTTTTGACTGCAGTTCAAAGTACGGAAGCCACGTTAGAAAATATTATTGCTTGCACTTCATTTCGGAATAAACCACGGAGCGGGCCAGTACTGAGAAATCCACTTCAAGCGATGTTGGATCTTGATGTGATGTGTTCAAAGAGGAACATCCAACCCAGTGTTTTCCAGATTGCATTTTCATGAGCTGTCAAACTCCGCTTCTCCTGTATGTAACGTATCGTATGTCAATTTCACGCAAAACCCAGTAAAAGCTTGCGCCTTGTTTTTTAGGTATTTTATACACTTTAATTTTAGCCACTTCACTGATCTTACATCATACACGTTCTACAACAAAAATATGGATATCGCGCGACAGTCCTTGATAAAAATAGCTTCGAGGCAAGTGTTTTTTGCTGTGAGTTGTGCATTATTTGAGTATTTTTCTGTAACGTGAACAGTAGCCAATTTGTTGGACATGATATTACAACACACTACAGGCAATGCTTTTACAATTTCTTTGTTAAATTTCGGGCGATTGGGATTGGTTGTTCACAACCTAAGGGACTTACTCGACAAAAACCCTAGCACTCTTGAAACGTTTTGCGGACACTAAAAATTTTTATATCTAGCACCTATGCCAATCATAGGCGTCGGAAAGGGGTCAGGGGGCTCACCTCCCTGGATTTTTAAATTTGACATTTTTCTATTAAATTTCAGCAAAAAAGGTTGTTTTCTTAGTTTCGAGTGGGTAAAATGAAATTTCACCACTTTTGCCCCGCCTGGAAAATCTTTTTGGCTACCCTTAGAAAAATCCACTATTTTCCCCCCTGGAAAAAATCCTTCCGACGCCCATGTATACAGTATAATTTCATTTTCGCATTTTCTTTGCATTTTCTAGTTATCTCGTTTGCGTGGTGGACACTGGTAAATATAAAAAAAAACTTGCTGTGTTTTCATGCAAGTCTTCATGAATTGCCAACTACCAACAGACAAGCTTAAGAGATTGTTCTCAATTGTTTGTCTGCTTTCAACAATCAATCTTAAAATGAGTTCTTTTCTGTGATTCAGGAAATTGAAGAGGCGTTTCTATCACGGTCATTGGCGGTGAACCCCACTAATGACATGTTTTACTTCGTCGTGTTCCACAAGCTGATGTTATGTTTGGATTTAACGAAATTGGGGTACGGTGGCATTTCTCTCATTTTCAATAAAGTTCAACTTAATGCTGAGTATTGTTCCTTTAAAAGAAGGTGCATGTCGGTGAAGAAAGCATCATCACTGAGATCGACGTCATCCCAGCTGCCACTTCATTAGAGGCAGAGAAAGTTGCAGACTGTGGTGAAGCTGGTCCATAGCCTCGCTAGAAAAAAGTTCTTCAATTGCCTTGAAATAACACGCGGCAAAATACTTGAACAAAAGTGAGAAATAACAATGATTTTTGTCCTGGATGCAGTACTACAGACCAATTTCTAACTTCCTTTGCTTTTGAATTGTCTCCAAGTCTAAAATCTGTTTGAATAAGCGCAGACACAGTGAAAACTTTTCGTTTTATTAAAAAAGTTCCCAATATTAAATTAAGTAGACTTCCCTAAACCGATGAAAGTTTGCTGTGGCAACTCACCAAAAAGCTTTGGTTTTCAACCGATTCTATAAACTGCAGCTGGCCTCTCTACAGTCCAACAAATTAGCACAAAAATAACAATTTCTTTTAGTTACTTTTCATGTTTGGGAATAAATGAAGAAATACAAGCAAATTTCTCAATTCAAAAAGGATAAGTATTTTACCAAAGTTCAACGCTTTTTTAGCAAAATATTTTAATGGCAGTTAGTTCCTGAAAGACACAATTGTTGCAGTGTCACTAAATGTGCTTTGACTTCTGCACGAAGTGTGTGCTTTGATATGTTCAGTTCAGTTTCATTTATATTTGCTTTCTGTGCTCTTTTCGGAGTGTTGCGATTGGTCTCCGGCGTCCATCTGCGCTTACTCCGCGTCGTGGGCCACGCGGATACTTTCGCAGCGAATGCTGCATTGATAGGAGACGACACAAAGGTAGCACCGCGCGTGAACCGTTTTCTTGCACCCACCCATCAATGCCGAGCACGAGGCTAGATAGACCGCAAGTACTGTTTTTCAAGTCTTCGGTATGACCCGGCCGGCAATCGCGCTTATGCTTCCAGCTTTGGTGGCACACCCTCAACCAATTGTACTCCTTGTTTTGGTGTGTGTTTGCTGAAAAAAGAAAACGTCAGGTATAGTAATGCTGATATTGAAAGTTCTAACAAGAATTTGGATCCATGCACACTAATATATAGTGTTANTCAAGATAATTGCAAAAGCGAAAAACAGATTAACACGTGTGATTTGGAAAAATCAAAAGTCATGAAAANCATCAGAACTCTCAATGGCCGATTTAAATCACAAAGAACGAGTTGAAGACAGAATTGAATAAAAAGAGTCGACTTANTCGACCTTCTCCCGGAGATGCAAAACACTACATTACATATTTGTCCAGCTAGGCAGTGCTCCATAGTAATTAGATAGCATTCTTCATGTTGCAATATCCACATTAAAATAAGGTGTCGATTTTTAAAGAAATTATAAAAAATATCTAAAAATCGGTCAACCCATAACGCCCCAAAACTATTTGCAAGCACACCTGCACGATGCTCATCCATAACTCAAGGCTTGCTCTCTAGCGACATCAAACCATTGGGCGAGAGGTTCGTGTGCGTCTACTGAATGTTGTGTTTAAACATTCTTTACTGTAGGTCTTTCAAGCAGCAAAACCAAATTTCCCCAAAACTATACATTAAGGATTAACTGCGGCAACGCACCATCGTCGCTCTCCGTGGGACATGCCGTGATGATGGTAACGCACACTAAAGAAAACGACGTTACCAAACTTTGGGGGCGGCAGAGTATTCCATTCGNACTGGTTCCGTAGACAGCGTGACGTTGCACCGATTTCGGTTATNAGATCCNAGGAAGACTTTGCTTTCTTTTTTNGTGATTAAATCCAGGATCGTCGCCAGTGGAAGGCGGTGGCTTTGAAAGCCNTTTAAAAGTTGGTGTATTATTTGATGTTTAAGGCTGTAGTGTAAAAGTTGCAATTCTGGCATAATTTTAGCACCTGCGTGGAGGTAATTTTAGCATGTGTTTCTTTGAGTATTTCGCAAGAACTTCAAAAGTACTGCAGGCAAACTCTTTGTTTTCTATCTTTGTTTTTCTAAAAGTTTTGATTCACCAGAGTGCAGTTTCGATGGCTTTCGCTAAAAATATGAAACCCTTAAATTCGGAGAAAATTGAGTTTAGAACCTGATTACATGGTAAGATTACCCAGTATATTTGCGAACACTGACCAGTCAAATTGACCCGTCTGTCGCGTAAGGCTTTTCTGGGTTGATCTTTATATCCTAACTGTTGATGGGATCCTGTGTGTCTCTGGATTTAGATAATGTATTTTTTTAAGCTTAGGATACAAAATAGTCCATCAACGATTGGGAAGCTTGCTGTTGAAGCTTCCTTCTTGTGACAGGACCGGGCGAAAAGGAAAATGCGATTTTGGGCTTTTCGAAAGTCTGTATACTGTAGCGTACAGTGTAAGCCATTCTCACTGTTGTAGTGCACCAGGCCCGTAGCCAGGTTTTCAGGTTTGGGGGCGCAAAATACATTTTCAGAGGGGCAATATATTTAAAACAAATTATTTTATTAATTTTCATAGATTAACCGGGTAGCATATTGCCAGTTGTCTAATTTTCGGTCTGATCACATAAGATTTGTGATTGTACCGGTATGCTACGTGTCGTGGGTAGCCAAGCAGGGGAGGAAGACTCCAGCGCCTTTCACAAAATTTCAAAAACGATGACTTTTTCCAGTAAAAAGGTATCCACACAAAACTAAGAACATTTGTTTAGTTATGCCTTTTCCTCGGAAACAACAAAGAAAACCAACATGAAAAAAATTCGCCTATGCTTCAAGATATTTTTATGACTACGCGCCAATGCTTGATGCCTATTCATCACATTTGATTCAGTAAAAACTTTGTTTGATGTTTTGCTAATGCACTGTTAACTTTTTTGAAAAACATAACAATATTTTGGCATAAGCAACAA
>JGI24021J15306_10009503_pt1 | contig 12038 bp, 12 predicted proteins | sample Ectturendosymbi1_FD_15306 | JGI IMG/M metagenome (IMG submission 15306)
GTGCTTTGAGAGGCGGTATCCCAAACAAAATATTGTTGCTCGCCTAAAATCACACATTTTGGCCCCCCAAATGTTTTGGATCCCCACGATTTTGGGCTGACTACGCCACTGACTTCACTGGTATCTCCTTGAGTCAGATGGCACAAAATGACGGCAAGCAAAGCAAAAAACAGGGTCTCGGGTTTGTGTATCTTCCAATTCAACTATGACTATTGTTACAAGCAAACTGAAAACATCTTGTTCTCGTGTTATCACCATCAACACAACTCTTAGGGTAAAAGTCAATGTAGGTTGTTTCGATAAGTCAAGATGAAATAACAGCTTTTCGCGTTTTTCTTTTTTCACAGCGCTTTTCTCCTGACCGACCATAAGAACTTGCAGTAAGATCACTGCAGTTCAATTGCAAATGCACTGATGATAGTGACAGGGGTTGCCGAAACGTCTGCAAAATGTCGTTTATATCGTTTTCTTTGGCCGTTATTTTCATTATCAGACTGTTCAGCAATTCTACTTCTCGTATACCAAAAGATGAAATATCTCTTAAACTCTGCTCCTGCGATATCCATATAGGGTCAGCGATGTCGTGACAACTTTGGAGAAGTTAACAGCATTTCATTTCTTTGTTGTTTTCTACACAAAACTTCATCACCATCCACGGTGCGTTTACGTTTCAGAAACTGCCTAATCACAGCGATAGTTTAACTGTCATAAGAAAATTGCTATCTTATATCCTAGTAACACACATGTCACAGATCTTGCGAACTTGTTTCAAAAAATACCAAGTATGACACAGGCGCAGTTGTTGAAATTTACATCCAGTTCACTTGAAGGTTTGCACTAGTGATGAAGCCTCGACATTTGGTCTAGGTGTGTCGAGACTCGTCTGGAGAGCCATAGGCTGTTTGCGAGTCTAGGTATCGAATGTCTCGTCGCGGTCCTATTTTCTCGAGGCACTGAATACTTCAACGATATGGATTATAGCCAACCTTACTGACAGTCTGGCATAGATTTCGGACAAATGGAAAGGACAAGAGCTAAATATTTGTTGGGGCTTGCACTTGAAACACAAACCCTGGTCAATAACAAGTAGTGAAACATGAATCAACCCAACAATCATAGTATATTAAATAGCTTTGATGTAATCGATCCTCCAAATTGCAAAAATCACGAATTGGCTAGCCGGTATTTCCGACCTTTCGAAATTTTGTTAGCATTGTCAGCGTGGTAGAAAAACTTAGCTCTGATTTCCTTTCAAAGGCTGTATCAGTGAGGCTCAGACTTGAAACTAGGCTTAATTGAAAGCTACTCCAGTTCAATCCAGGACTTAAAGTATGTTAATAACATACATTGCTTGTGGACAGGCTAGATACAACATAAATTCCTTGTGCTTACTTGGTGGAAGGCAGCCAAAGCTGTCTTAGTTTATTGCGGAAATCACTCACAAAGTAGCGATGAACATTTCAGACGGATCGTTTTAACTTCAACGTCAGTGATTACTTCCCTTTCCTGGGTGGTAGCGACTGTTAATACATTGTGTCAAACTAGGAACGCATGATGTATGTAGAAATTTTCCGGAAAAATGATCAAGAGTTTCGACACACGAAAAGCAATAGATCAATCTTCCAGCCGAGAAACCTTGTCTGAACTTGACCGACATCAATCGACGACTAACATTTAAAAATCGAATAATTTTTCGTTGTGCATTATCTTGGCAATTAGTATCTGCAGTAGCGGTTGAGCTAAAAAACAGAGCCGGTTTAGAACATCAGGCCAGCACTGCGTCATTTTCATTGAACCAAATATTGGTTGTGCACAGGGACACCGGAACGGGGTTGCATTACGGGGACACTGCCTCCCCTGCCCTTTGAAAGGAGGGCAACGGAGGCACAGGTGCCCATACATAACAGTATCATAAGTAATTTCATTATTTGTCAAGATCGACTTGAAACAGATTTATTGCAGCTACTCGCGCCCACATTATGTTCAGAAAGGTTTTCTATCATTTCTGTTATTAGTTTTGAAGTCAACATCGTCTCTGAACATATAAATACGAAAAGAATGACTATTATGTGTGCGCTTTTACGCTTAACTCAAGCAAACCGTATTGAACTCGTGGATAGGTCAAAACCATAGGTGTTTGCCCCTCCCTGGAAATTACGACTAAGAACCAAAATTTTCTAGAAAACCCTGCCCGAGACCTCTTAAACTTGCTTGTACAAAGTTGGATTTAAGAGTAAAGAACGCTTAATATTTTGATGGTGACCATGGGCGTCCTCAGAGGGAGACAAAACGCACATGTGGCTAAACCAGAATTTTCTAGAAAACCTGAAATCACCAGCTCAATTCCGATTTCTGCCAATGAAGGTTTATCAGCCGGTATGACACTCACACTGCACAACAGCCAGGTTCACTGTTCTGGTATCATGTAGTGGTGAGCTTGCAGTTCACTCATGTCCGCTCCTTTGTCTGCAGGGGCAGGTCAGGGTTGCCAGATTGGCCTTTCTTAGGCCAAATTTCAGAAATCTGGTATCGTTTCATGTTGGTTGGCCTAAACATTTTATTTGGCTTTTTTCTGGCCTCTTTTTGGCACTGTTTGCCTTTTTATGAAATTTTATCTGGCAACCCTGGGGCAAGTTGCCAAACTTGCGCTTGGATTATTTTACTGTTGGTCTTTATTGTGTAACAACAACATGGCAACAAATCTTCTAATGTTCATTTCAAGTTACAATATTGTTCTAATGTTCACTTCAAGTTCACGTCAAGCGTTTTTCCGCAAGTGACTGTTGAACGCAAACCACTGGTGCCACGCCTAGTGACTCGTTATTAGATCTGGTGATTTTTGGGCTGATATAGTGATTTTTCACTGTAATCTAACGATTTTTTGCAAGGCATATGTCGGAAGATCGGATGCCTTGTTTCTAATTTTTCAGCCAGTTTTTCAGAAAAGCAGTTGATTACATGAATCGTTGTGTGAAGATTTCCACCTGCAGAACAAACAAAATTTTCAAAACTCGGTTTCCTGTTGTTTTCCACTTCTGTGCTGTTAATTGCTGCAATGTTGGGTATGACCTTATCTTCATTTCTTTGCAGGATCAGTGCAGCAGAAATATGCTAATTTAAATGTTAGGTTGATTGATCTAAAATGCTTATTAGTGTTGTCGCTTTAAGGTCTTGAAGAAAACCTGAAAGTTTCCTAGCTAAGAGTTTCCACACTTCAGCATGATCTATTTTAACAAACGTGCAAATGGTCTTCAGGTTTTTAGGCGATAAAATACACAAATATATAATTTCAAACAAAACTGTTACCTCCAACGCAGAAATTTTAATCTAGTGATTTTTTTCAGGTCTAACGAATTTTGTTGTGAATCTAGTGATTTTTGCAAAAAAGGCTGTGGTAACACTGACGCAACATCTTGGCATATAATACAACGACACAGTGACTGCTGATAGCGGTAAGCAAGGACGACTGAGAGCGATGGCCCTAACCCCTAACCTTTCGAAAGAGGGACAACGGGGGCAATGGTGTCTTTTTCACAACAGCATCTTACAGTAGGTAATTTCATGGTTTATCAAGATCGAATTGAAAAAGTTTTCTACAGTTTCTTTTATTGTTTTTGAGGTCTACATTTTTGTTCAACAGTTGCAAGCATAATTGCTAACGATTTTTTTTGTTTTTCGCAAGTTTCCGTTGCCCTCAATTTTTTTAATGCCCCCCATGCCCTACCGATGTTCCGGCGTCCCTGGTTGTGCATCATCCGAGCATGTAAACAAGGACAAGGTTTGCTGTAGGGGTGATATCTCCTTATTTATGTATTTTCAATTTTTTTATGTGTAAAGGATACAAAATGATCGAAACAGTTGTTTTACCATCCTCCACTGTAGTCACCGTAAGCGTGCATACAGACGTTCATCATTCAAGCATATCCGTTTTTCATGTGTTTAAACAACTGCAGAAGTAAAAGATCAACCATAAAGGTGTAAATACACAAATTGAGTGTATTTTGCACACTTTTCTTCTGCAAATTTCATGGACAACAATCACTGTGATAGCCATTTATTTGGGCCAATGCCAGCATCATAACAGCCAGTGCAAGTAAATCAACGCCATTTCAAGTTTGCAATGCCATTCGCCGGCAGTTCTGCTTTTAGATAGGCGGATGGCGCTTTACCGATTTCCAATACGATTCATATTGCGAAGTTTGCATAGGCAGCACATATTGTCCAGCGAGGACACAGCGCAAGCAGTGGACGTAGATAAAAGCCTCTGGTAATGCTGCAGGCAGGATCTTCAATAGATGTGACGTTCACAGGCTGTATTGTTGTAATGAGCAGGTTTGTTCAATGGCAATGAACCTAAAGAATTCCATGTCCTAGGTGGCGGTTGCCCAGGTGGTGGTTGGCCTGGTGGCAGCTGTTCCTGTGGCCAGGGCTGCGGAGTCGTCCTAAAATGACACTGCTCCGGATCCGGAGCTCTTCTTTTCATGAACATGGCTCCGGCATCAGAGAGCTCCAGAGCTCTTGGTTTTCTTGGGTATAGCACCGGCTCCGGAGCTCTTTTTTTACATAGCATGTGTCCAGCGCGGGATTCTGTTCGTTTTTATACATTAATACTTTCAATTGTCTTGGTGTGCCTAAAGTTGAATGGAACATGAAATAAATCAATAGCACAAAACTAAGAGAATATGCCAAACTTGCTGGAGTCGGTTAATCTTGGTAATTTTTTACACTCAGCGCTCTTGCCATGAGAAAATCAGCGAAAAAAAACAACAATACAGGTTCAGACGATTCAGAGAACAGTTACTAGCAGAAACGTGACTCAACATATCGGTAATATATACAAATTGTGGCAAGGCAGTCGCTGGTTTTACTGTTAATGCGTGGTGATCTTTTGATATTTCTTACAACCGAATAAAAGAAAACGTCTGTTTGGTAAGAACATTGTGTTAAATTTTTCGTTTTGGCTGGGAAGTTGCTTCTGTGTGAAAGCCCATTTCATACTGTAAATTGTTTGAAGTCATTTGATTTAAAATTGTTATGTGTCGGCACATCAAAATTGCTAAACTAAGCCGCTACCAAACGCAGGTTTTCTTAGCAGTGACCGGTTTGTGAGGCTCTAGGAAGGTCAGCGTTTTAGATTTACAAATTTAGTGCTCATTTAACTAGCCACAGTTCGTGTGTGTTTCTTTCTATACTTGTTTTCAAGTGCCAACATTTCGTCTGTAAGATTTGTCTTACAATTAGAGGACTGATGATGCGTTGAAAAACGCTAAGTTAGTTTCCTGTGAAATAAACTGTGACTGATTTACTTGCCGCCATCTTTCTGGCTTATAAATATGGAAAACAGATATGCTTGCAAGTTGTAATCATCGCAGAAGTATGAAAGCAGAAAGCAGGCAGATTCCTCAGAAGTTTGCCGACAGGCTAAAGTTTTTTTTGTTGTACACTTTGGCGCATTTGCACATAATTTTTGCTTTATTTTGTTGCTTCAGAGGTTAGTAAATGTGGCTCTCGAGTGATTCATAAACTTTCTAACAAAACAATGCAAAAACTAAGTGCGAAACTCTCAAAGGGGGCCCCCACGACATCAATAAAGAAGGGGGATCCAAGACGGCCGCCTCGTTCGCCTCCTCTAATATCAACCAGCGTAGTGAGTGCGAGTTGGCACTGCGGTAGGTGCGACTTGTCATTGGAATGGGTGAGGTTTCTTTTTGTAACGAAGCCGAAGCCGGCTAGGCGTTAATCTTTCCCAATTCAACCATTACGCTTGGGGCGTGACTTTCCCTCTACAATATGTTCTGATTAAATATTGTCGAAATATTGCAGGGTTGAATTTTTCTCGTTGTTCATGCATTCATGCCCATCGCTAAAGGGGCCCAAATGGACCGTCCTACATTATTTCAACGTTGTCTCGTAATGTTTTGAACAACGTAACAGCTGATGGCTCTGTTCCCATACATGTCTTGTGATCAGCACACACTTTTTTGTAGCACTGCACTCCTGAGTGTAGGCCTAGTCCAGTTTAAATATTTGATACAGAAATGGTAGAATCCCAAGAAAACGTGCAAGGGGTGTCCAGCTTTTTACTTTTACCAATAACTTTAAAGGTATATACAAAAATCCTGGAAAATTATTGGAGACTGCACGAAATAGAAAACAATGGGAAAACATCATATTACATCGACGGCTGGATCAGCCATGATGCCGAAACAGAGAGAGACAGAAATGCAAATATACGACGACTAATTGTCGCCAACTTTCCGTACAATTTTAGTTGGGAAAACATAGTAGCCAAGACTACTCTTAAATCTGCAACATCTATAGCAGGGGAGCAATATGTTAGCAATCAGCATTTCCTTGTTTGTTCCGCTAAACTCTGTGAATCACTAAAAGAGACCTTCAATACTCAATTTGCCCATCTTTTAGCATATTTTACAAAACTGAAAAATTATGAAAACATTTTGAAAAATACATCAGAAGCTATAACATTTTGCAATTTAGAAAGTTAGGAGTGTTGCAAAACGTTGGCATACTACTGCAAAACGGATTTGTTCTGATTCTAAATTATTTCTGATTAGTCTGCAAAGAATGCTTGCGTATGGCGCATTTTTACCTGCGGATAAAGTCCTTGAATCTGTCTTAGGCAAACTTGTTCGTGTAAAATGATTAATAATCTCAAATAACTGGCATCGCGTAGTGCGATGATGTTACGGGAGCCACGAATCAATTGACTGAATTTGGTAAACAGCTTTGATTTTCCAAGCTGAGGCAGAAGATATTGAAGATGCTTTTTAAACTTGGTTCTCGAAAAGTCAAATTTCATGTTACTCTATATATGTTTTATTTCATGAAAGAATCATTGTGGATATTTTTACTTATGCCAGCCTATAGCTTTCGCACGCCAAACAACGTATTTTATTACGATCCTAACAGAGAAAAAGCCCCTCTATGCCACATTGTCAAAATAACGTAGTTGGCTCAAAACTGGTATAAAATAATGAAAAGTAACAACTTCATGCTGTGAGCCACTTGGTTCAATTGAAAAATGAACGAAGCTTCGGTTCAGTTGATCAGAGTCACTGTTTTTGTCTTCCACGCCTGGCATCAACGCCCTCAATGATGCTTTGAATGTGGTTGTTCTGATGTAAGGAGTTTCTCTATCCATTAGTTGACTCCTTATCTCAAAATTGCTGGACTCATTGATCTTCTTATAAGTAATCACTTTCGCAGCGATGACTTGTCATCTTCTGCTGTATGGTTACCGTCTTCCAAAGTGTCACGTGACACCTGACCTCGAGACGTAGCGTTCCGCATTGTGATGAAGTCACCAGGAATCGAAGCTTTCTCAGCAACGCAGTATGCGGCGGATGCGAACGAGATGACCAGTTGCTGTTTGAAGTTGCGAGCAAAACACCTGAAAAAGTCAACGCCTGTTGATTCTGAGCTTTTGACAAGTGTGGTACTTTGCTGTATACCTCAGTAGGGTAAAACCAACAGAACTATTATAAACTTAAGGGGTGACCGTCGATCCTGAGTAGCATTAGCTGTCAGTCCAAAGCTCCAGGTTTGCTGTTAGCTTTCGAGGAATCAGCCGACTGGGTTCTGCTTTCATGTTTTTGTGGTGAAGCAAACTTGCGCATATCTGTATTCAAGTATGTACTCTCCACAATGGCGGTAAGCACGGAATCGATCAGCAAACTTTTAATAGGAAATCGACTTCCTCGTAAAAATTTGCCGATCGATTCCTTGCTTATCCCCATTGTGGAAAGTACTTACTGGAATAGCATTAGCCGGTAACAACAACACAGACTGATAAACAAAACCCTGCAATATCACCAGCAAGACATCTGTTGCGGTAACCAGTTGAATGCAAGCATTATTTTGTTTAAACCGATTTTGGAGAGTCTTTGATCACACGTTGGCAATAAAAGCAATATTAAGATGTGAAATAAAAGTAACGAACTTTGTTGTTTTGTTTAACTGCACTTAGAATGCCAGGAGCAAACTTTAATCTTAAAGCAGTTTTGCTTCTCTCGTAATCCTTGCATCCAGGTGAAACCTTTCTACCAAAACCTTGCTAATGAGTGTTTCAATCAGTACAGTCATAAAAATGTCACACTTTTCAGCAAATATGAAAGCATAAGACGGACCAAGAATCCTCAGGAAACAAATACTTGCGTTTCGGTGATAATGGATTACGTAAAATGATATTAGAAAAAAAATTTTTGTTAACCAAGTGCGTGTCATTTCAGGTGGAATGTGTTTTAGCAAACATCTTCACAACTTACATGTATGGAATCGGAAAAAGAGCGTAGTAAATTAAAAGGAAAAATGCACTGAATTGGTTCAATTCATGACAAGTCTTTGAACCAGCGTTTATTCCGCTTATCTTGGTCAAACTGATCACGTGGTGGGGTAAGCGAACCATGATAAAAAGGACGTTGCATGCAATTACGATTATCATCCATCGGTCTGGAGCGCTGTCCCCCTGCAGAAAAAATAAGTTTATTTGAACGATCGCTCAACACTATCTGCTTGCTTCGTATTTCACTTATAACATCTATGTTACTTTTAACCAAAGGCATAGCTGGTGGGAAAGGGGCCATGCCCCCCAAATTTTTAATATACCTTATTGTTTTGTGCTTTGAGAGACAATGTCCCAAGCAAAATGCTGTTGCTCGCTTAAGGTCAAAATATTCCCCCACCCAATTTTGGGCAGGTTACGCTACTACGGTATCTTTAACTTTTTGCAAGATAATCCTGCACATCACACTCTCTACGTGGCTGGTCGGACCAAGCTGTTTTTGTGGAGTGCTCGTTGCTTGTCGGGTGAACATCACAACTACTCGAAGCAGATGACGACTAAACTGTTCTTGCGACCTTAGTTTGCCCAATGATGTGCTCATCAGACAGTGAAGTGGAAGATTTCTGGTCGGAATTTCATCCTGATGAGTACACCACTGTTCAGAAGAAAGAGATCAGCAGGAATTTGTTCAGGATCATAATCTTTTTTGAGCGAGTTTAGGATTTTACTTCGTCTAAGCTTATCTCTTGAGCCAAGCAATGGCCAAGTCCAGTGGACCTACAAAAATACCGCAACATCTTTTACTCCATTACGCAGACAACAAATGAGCAAAGACAATTTAAACTCTGTAAAAGGCGAAACGAAAATGTGTTTGAAAACAGTCCAAGTTTCGTACCAAAGTGTTCACTGTTGACACTCTGTGTGTTCCACATCGTTTGTACGACAAAGCGGATGCGACCATTGTTAAGAGAGGCAACAAAAAGAGTATCACAAATCGAAGGATGATCTCAGTGTGGAATCTGGGTGGTTCGTCGTGCCTGTACAACAAATCAAAGCTGTTTTAAACTACGTTTGCTTAAAAATAAGCTTATAAATCAAAGCAAAATGGGTTTTTGTTTATCAATTGTAGTTGTGTTGTACTTTTTTCTGGTCATGCCTTGTTCGTCATCATTAACCTATTTCTACTCAGACATTTCCTGGTCTATTTCGCACACATTTTCCAAACCGACCGATTCTGTACCTATCGAAAAAAAGGTACTGTAGTAACAAAACTGCAACAACCGAACCAAGTAACATCAAGTGGCGTGCTGGATGATGTTTGAAGCTCAAGCACATCTAAGGCGCAGGAATGGAAAAAGGCACTAAAAAAATTTGCATCTGCATTAAAATTTGACGCTACTTCGTAGTACTTTGCCTTGAAATATTTACTCGCCTGATAAAGTGAATAGAAAATTAGAACATGAATAGACTCTGGAGACAAAGCCTTCGAAAACTTTGTTCCTTGTTTTGATTGCATATTCACTCATCGACTCTGTGGTGCTACAGGAATATCATTACAAATGCTCCAAGCAGTGTGATCAGTGTTGTAACCACGACAACTTACCACAAACACGTGAACCGAAAAACATTTAATTTTTTCTGACTCTTGAGCGTCCGAAACACGATGGTCCGTTTGATGTTTTGGAAACTAAGAGCAACTGGGACTGTTTCCACACTTTTCCTTCAACTTGACGCTTTTTATATTAGTGTTTAAAAACTAAATTATTATGAAAGGCCAATGAATATCGTGCGCAGGCGTTTTTCAATGAAGCATACTGCTGCCAACGAAGCGAGTTTCCAGTTCGTTTCTTTCATGAGGTTGCAGGTTTTCTATATCAGAACTACAAATTTGTTTGAGATGAAACTGTGACTCGAAACGCTGTTCAAAGCAGGGTTGCGGAGCCGGAGTCGGAGTCGTAAGGAGTCGGAGGTTTTTGGGTGGAGTCGGAGTCGGATTTCTAACAACACTGGGAGTCGGAGTCGAATTTTTTTGTCCGACTGCGACTCCGGACGCCCAGTTGGATCATTTTTAGATCACACTCCTAAATTGGGAATTCCTGTTGAAATGGTACAATTTCTTTCGAAACTTTTGTTGAAACAGAATTTTTTTGCTGTGTACCACGATTTCCATTGATTTCAACAGCCAAATTTCATTCCCTTTATGGAGTCGGAAATTTTGGAAAGTCGGAATCGGGAGTCGGAGTCGGAAATTTTGGAAAGTCGGGGTCGGGAGTCGGAGTCGGAAATTGTGGAAACTCGGGGTCGGGAGTCGGATATTTTACCTCCGACTACGCAACCCTGGTTAGAAACGTATACCTGCATGGGAATTCTTGTGAGGCGTTGGTACTGCCCAGCAATGGGATACTAAGGTAATCATAGAAATCTTCATCAGCAATTAACATGTAGTTCCCATCATCATCATCGCCGTTCTTCCATGCTGCTGCTGGTTGAGACTCCATATTTGATAGAAGGTATACATTGAAAAGTTCATCGCAGCTGGTTGCATTGAGTTTGAGCTACAAAAGTTCGATGGTTTACTTCTAAAATCTGTCAAGATTACTTAAAAACGATTGAAAATTGAAATGTGTGAAAGCTGTTTATATATAGCACTGGAGCAAGTGGGAGGGGAACAATCGGATCGCGTGTGGTGAGGTGAGGGACATTAGTGTCGAGATAGAGTCATAAGTGTGAATAAATAACCGCTCATTGCAGAAAGGGACGTTGGCAACGATACTTAAGCTGAAGACCAATATCATTACCAACAATATAAAATCTTTTTCAGACATCTGGAAATAAACCAAAAATTTCTTTATCATTTGTTTTGGTTGCAAACGATATTTCAACCAGAAAATTTAATTTGTCTTCTATCAAAGCGCATAATGTGTGTAGTTTGTACTTCATGCTTGTATGGCTTCTGGGCGTTTGTTGACGTATAGTAGACCATGGGTGGCCAAACGTTTTGACCCGACGACCGAATTCTCGACTGCCTGGCCCTGGAGGGCCGGATACAGTGAGATTTACGCAATCTATGCAAAAATAGGTATTGTAGTACAATAATAACAATAAAATCACACCCTTTAATTTACACTTTTCTATCGTTGCTTGCAGCTAAGTGCTGCTGCAGCAGACAGGTCGACAAGAGACAGGTAGCAGTCAATGCGATTGCACTGCTGTCCACAGTCGGAAACGTGGTGGTTGAAAAAAAGCGCAAGGTATTTGCCGGGCTGAGTTGAACTGGTCGGCAGGCCGGATGCGGCCCATGGGCCGTTGTTTGGTCACCCCTGACGTAGACCAATAGACCATTCAAAAATGTACTGAAAAGGTAGAAGGTAGTTTGCCCAACCTATGCTTCCTTAGCTTCGTCTCTAGGATATGGCGGAAAAACACGTGAAGTAACGAGCACTTTGGAAGCTTTTGTACAACTGAAAGGATAAACACAAAACACAATGAGTTGAATTAAATCGTAATGTATATTTCGAAAAGCAACTTTTTTGACAGATGGGCTACAAAACGTTGAGCAGCTGTCATGCAGGGATGTACCAAAAGCAGATGGCGGAGTTAATATCTGTGTAAAAGAGTGGAAAAACCTTTACGTGAGAGGAAGATCGCTCCGACGTCGCCACTCTGCGCCAGAGTGGACCAGGAATAATGATGGCTGAAAGGTATTCCGATTTCCCCAACACCACAGAACTCCCCA